>Ga0193743_1000705_pt1 | contig 26061 bp, 35 predicted proteins | sample L2c2metaG_FD_143038 | JGI IMG/M metagenome (GOLD analysis project Ga0193743, IMG submission 143038) | Soil microbial communities from a riparian zone of the East river system, Colorado, United States - L2c2 | ecosystem: Environmental > Terrestrial > Soil > Riparian zone | place: USA: East River...
CCGGCGACAACATCCAGCTGGAGATCACGCTGCACACCCCGGTGGCCATGGAGAAGGGCCTCAGGTTCGCTATCCGCGAAGGCGGAAGAACCGTAGGCGCTGGAACCATCTCCGAGATCATCAAGTAATGAAAGCGCCGCCTGCCGAAGCAGGCGGCGACTCAAACAAGTTCTTTGCGTACAGAAAAGAGAGAAGACGATGGCAGGACAGAGAATCAGGATTCGTTTGAAGGCTTATGACTACCGCGTACTCGACACCTCCACCGGAGAGATCGTCGAGACGGCCAAGCGCACCGGCGCGCAGGTTGCAGGGCCCATTCCGCTGCCAACGATGAAGAATAAGTATTGCGTTCTGCGTTCGCCCCATGTCGACAAGAAGTCGCGCGAGGCCTTCGAGATCCGCACGCATAAGCGGTTGATCGACATCCTCGAGCCCACGCAGCAGACTGTGGATGCGCTGATGAAGCTCGATCTTCCGGCTGGCGTGGACGTTGAGATCAAGACGGTTCAGAAGTAGTTTGAAGTGTTGAAGGTATTGAGCAGTACCTACAGTGCCCGAAGGGCATGATGAGGAAAGGAAAAGAAGATGTCCGTATCAGGAATTCTCGGTAAGAAGGTCGGCATGACCCAGATGTTCGATGAGAAGGGTGACGTTCACCCGGTCACCGTGCTGAAGGCCGGCCCTTGCGTGATTACGCAGCTCAAGACGATGGCCAAGGACGGCTACGACGCCGCACAGATCGGCTATGTCGACTTCGTCAAGGCCTCGAAGGTGAACAAGGCGATGACGGGACATTTCGCCAAGTCGAATGTTCCCCCGGTCCGCATGGTGAAGGAAGTTGCCATTGAGACTGCAGCCAAGCAGGGCGAAGAGTCGAATGCCGTCAAGGCGGGTGATCGTGTCTTGGTCGATATCTTCTCGGACGATAAGTTCGTCGATGTGATTGGAACTTCGAAGGGGCGTGGATTCGCAGGCGTTATTCGTCGCCACAATTTTGGCGGAGGCCCCAAGTCGCACGGTCATATGTTTCAGGTGCAGGGTTCGATCGGTGCATCGTCGTTTCCATCGCGCGTCTTCCCCGGCCAGCGTATGCCCGGCCACATGGGGCACGATCAGGTAACGGTCCGCAATCTCCGCATTCGCGGTATCGACCTCGACGACAACCTGATCATGGTTGAGGGTGCAGTTCCAGGACCGCGTGACGGATATGTTCTGATCTCGAAGGCCAAGGCTCCACCGCGCGAGCGTCGTGGTTTCGCCGGAGCAGGGACGCTTGATCCGCTGAAGGCCTCCAAGAAGGCTGCGCCGAAGAAGAAGTAGGACTGCGCGTCCAGCGAAAAGCGCTTTCGGCGCAAAGGCTGAACGAGCAGGCAGTATGAATCGTAGGACTCTGCTCGGAGATAGTACCGGTCAAAGCAGAGAAACAAAGTCAGGGCGTGCCACATAGATGGCCGCGCAGAAAGAGAACTGAAGGACGATGGCAAACATCAACATAGTCAATCTCGGAGGAGCAAAGGTCGGTGAGTTCGAACTCGCGGATGCAGTCTTCTCCGGCGAAGTCAATGACGCGCTTCTGTGGGAGGCGGTGAAGCATTATCGTGCCGCTCTGCGCCAGGGAACCGCCGCGACCAAGAACCGCAAGCTGGTCTCCGGTGCTGGCAAGAAGCTGTGGAAGCAGAAGGGAACTGGCCGCGCTCGCGTGGGCTCGATCCGCACTCCCCTGTGGCGTGGCGGCGGTACGGTTCATGGACCTCAGCCGCGCAGCTATGACTATGCGTTTCCGCAGAAGAAGCTGATGGGCGCTCTGCGCTCCGCCATCACGGCGAAGATCGCCGAGGGCAAGATCACCGTTGTCGATTCGTTCTCGGTTCCCGAGGCTAAGACCAAGCTCTTTCGTCAGGCCCTCAACAAGCTCGAGGCGGGCAGAACCACGCTGCTGGTCGAGACCAGCAAGAAGCTGGACGAGAAGCTCTATCTCGGCTCGCGCAATCTGGCGGGTGTTGAGCTTGTTCTCAGCTCCGAGGTTCACCCCTACGATCTTCTCCGTTACGAGCACGCTGTCTTCTCGAAGGATGCCATCGAGGCCCTGCAGGAGACCCTGAAGAAGTATGTTTCGAAGCGTAAGACCGCTTCCGAGAAGGAGGTCGCGTAATGCCGACCCTGTACACCGTCATTCGCCGCCCTCTGATTACCGAGAAGGGTATGGGCGTCAAAGAGACCCAGAATACTCTCGTCTTCGAGGTTGCCGAGAATGCCACCAAGACCGAGGTCAAGCAGGCAGTTGAGACCCTGTTCAAAGTGAAGGTCTCCGCTGTTCGCACCGCAACTGTCGAGGGTAAGGAGCGCCGCCGCGGACGTTACGCCGGCTATCGCCCCGATTGGAAGAAGGCATACGTCAAGCTGAAGGCTGGCGAGAAGATGCCGGAGTATCTCGACAGTCTGTAAGCAAAATCATTAGCCGCTCTGACGATATGCAAAAAGGCGGCTGAAACAGAGTAAGAAGTTTCGAACTAGCTGAAAAGCCGGTGCGAACCGGAAGCGAAAAGCTAGGAGCTAAGAAGAAGATGCCGATCAAATCTTTTAGACCGATTACACCCTCGCTGCGATTTATCACGACGCTGCGTAACGACGATCTGACGACGGACAAGCCGCATAAGCCTCTGCTGGCCGTCAAGCAGCGCACGGGCGGCCGCAACTCAACCGGTGCGCTGACGGTCCGTCACCAAGGCGGAGGGCACAAGAAGAAACTGCGCCTGATCGACTTCAAGCGTGACAAATATGGTATTCCGGCCACGGTTACGACCATCGAGTACGATCCGAACCGCAGCTCTCGCATCGCGCTGGTCAGCTACGCTGACGGTGAGAAGCGCTACATTCTGCAGCCCATCGGACTGAAGGTTGGCCAGTCGATCATGAGCGGTCCCGAGGCCGACATTCTGGTTGGCAATGCTCTTCCCTTGAAGAACATTCCCGCCGGTACGACGGTGCACAATATCGAACTTCGTCCCGGTAAAGGTGCACAGATGGCCCGCTCGGCTGGCGCTTCGGCCCAGCTCGTCGCCAAGGAAGGCGACTATGCCCTACTGAAGCTTCCTTCCGGCGAGACCCGCAAGGTTCTGGTGGAGTGCATGGCGACCGTCGGACAGGTGGGCAATACCGATCACGAGAACGTGACTATCGGCAAGGCGGGACGCAACCGCTGGAAGGGCATTCGCCCGGCCAACCGCGGTGTCTCGATGAACCCGGTCGATCACCCGCATGGCGGTGGTGAGGGCAAGACCTCGGGCGGACGTCACCCGGTGACGCCGTGGGGTCAGCCGACTCGCGGATACAAGACGCGTAACAACAAGCGGACCGATGTGTTCATCGTCAACCGCAGATCTAAATAAGGCGCTTTGCGTCGAAGCGGACCGATGTGTTCATCGTCAACCGCCGCAGCAAGTAAAGAATTCGGAGCTAACAGATGGCACGTTCTACGAAAAAAGGTCCATTTATCGACGACCACCTCATGACGAAGGTCAACGTCATGAACCAGACGAACGACAAGAAGGTCCTTCGTACCTGGTCACGCCGTTCGACCATCCACCCGGACTTTGTCGGGCACACGATCGCGGTTCACAATGGCCGCAAGTTCATTCCTGTTTATGTGACCGAGAATATGGTCGGCCACAAACTGGGCGAATTTGCCGCAACCCGTACCTTCAAGGGCCACTCGGCGAAGACCGAATCTTCGGCGAAGCCGAAATAAGAGCGGTCGCGTTACAAGTATTTGTTTAGTTTTCTAAGGACTGAAAGTCATGGCTAAGGCAGCAGAGAATACGAGAGAGTTCCGCGCGGAGGCGAAGTTCCAGCGCACCAGCCCGCAGAAGGCGAAGCTCGTTCTGGATCTGATCAAGGGGCTCCGCGTGGAGCAGGCGATCAATACGGTCCACTTCAACAACAAGCGCATCGCTCCGGTCGTCGAAAAGGTTCTGCGCTCGGCGATCCAGAACGCCAACTACCTCTCGCAGGAGCAGGGCCTGGACGTGGACGTTGATAACCTCTATGTGAAGTCTGCGGTGGCCAACGAGGGACCGCGCATGAAGCGCATCCGCCCTGCCCCGATGGGACGTGCCTTCCGCTACCAGCGCCGTCTCGCTCACATCATCGTGACTGTGGCCGAGAAGAACAAGCCGGGCGTTGTGACAACAGTTGGGGAGCCGGCGGCGAAGACTGCCAAGAAGACGGCTGCTAAGACCGCGGCGAAGAAGGCCCCGGCCAAAAAGGCTGCCGCGAAGAAGACAGCAACCAAGAAAGCCGTGAAATAAGCGAGCTTTTGACGTTGGCTTTGAGTTAAAATAGAAGTTTTGCACCATCGCCCACCGGCTCAACCGGTCAGGAGCGCAGAGTAAAGGGAAGCTATGGGACAGAAAGTCCATCCGTATGGGTTTCGCCTCGGCGTGAACAAGCCGTGGAAGTCGCGCTGGTTTGTCGAGCGCGGCTATGACAAGCTGCTGGTCGAGGACGTCAAGCTGAAGGCCGAGCTCCGCGAGAAGCTGAAGGCCGCCGGCGTCAGCTCGGTCGAGGTCGAGCGCCCCGGCAATAAGCTGCGCCTGATCATCCGCACCGCGCGTCCGGGCATCATCATCGGCCGCAAGGGCGCCGAGATCGACAAGCTCAAGGCCGACATCCAGAAGCGCACCAACCGCGAGGTTTTTGTCGACATTCTCGAGGTCAATAAGCCCGAGCTCGACGCTCAGCTCGTCGCCGAGAACATCGCCTTGCAGCTTGAGAAGCGTGTCAGCTTCCGCCGCGCGATGCGCAAGTCGGTCGACTCAGCACTGCGCTTCGGCTGCAAGGGAATCAAGGTTCGCGTCTCCGGGCGTCTGAACGGAAATGAGATCGCGCGCTCGGAGTGGTATCTCCAGGGCCGTCTGCCGTTGCACACGCTGCGTGCCGACATCGACTACGGCTTTGCCGAGGCGAAGACGACCTACGGCATCATCGGCGTGAAGACCTGGGTCTACCGCGGCGATATCTACGAGCAGAAGAAGCGTCGCGATCAGGGAACGACGGCGGGCGTGTTCGCGTCGTAAACGAAGTTTGAATTTGAGCTGGCTCTGGTGAAGGCCGGGGCCGGCAGTTGAAAGCTAGGGGTTTCGTTATGTTATTGCCAAAGAAGGTGAAGTATCGCAAGCAGCAGCGCGGCCGCATGACCGGCAAGGCGTGGCGCGGCTCCGATCTCTCGTTCGGCGACTACGGCCTGAAGGTCCTGGAGTGCGGTTACATCACCGACCGCCAGATCGAGGCCAGCCGTATCGCGATGACGCGTTTCATCAAGCGCGGCGGCAAGGTGTGGCTGCGTCTGTTTCCGGACAAGCCAATCACCAAGAAGCCGGCTGAAACCCGTATGGGTAAGGGCAAGGGTGCTCCGGATCACTGGGTATGCGTCGTTCGCCCGGGCAGGATCCTGTTCGAGATGGAGGGCGTCAACCCTGAGATGGCCAAGGAGGCGATGCGCCTGGCCGCTCACAAGCTGCCGCTCAAGACCACCTTTGTACAGCGCCACGACGTCGTAAGTACCGCCGCGGCCAAGTAGGAGTTTGAAGGAAGAGACACATGGAACTCGATAAGATTCGCAACCTAAGTGACGAAGAGCTCAAGAGCGAGCAGACGAAGTCTGCCGAGCAGCTGTTTCGCATCCGTTTTCAGAAGAGCCTCGGCAATACCGAGGGCGTCAAGAAGCTGCGGACGCTGAAGCTGGATATCGCCCGCATCAAGACCGTCGCCCGTGAGCGTGAGCTTGGTGTTGCCAAGCCTGCTCCTGTTGCCGCAGCTCCGGCAAAGAGCACTCGCAAGAAAGCAAAGAAGGACTAAGCCATGGCAGAGACCACGAACAAGACCGAAGCCGCCGAGCAGACCGCATCCCGTCGTAACGAGAAGGTCGGCCTGGTCGTCTCGACCAAGATGCAGAAGACGATCGTCGTCGAGATCGAGATGCGCAAGGCGCACCCCAAGTACAAGCGCGTCATGAAGTCGAACAAGAAGTTCTACGCGCACGATGAACAGAATTCGGCCCGTGTCGGTGATGTTGTCCGCATTCGCGAGGCCCGTCCGCTGTCAAAGCTGAAGCGCTGGTCTCTCGAAGAGATCGTTCGCCGCAGTTCACTCGCGCAGCTGGTCGATGAGAAGGCCCCTGTCGCCGAGAGCAAGTAGACTGTAACCGCGTTTTGCGCGGCATTGAAGGTTTTGGATTCAAAGCCATGGGACGAGAAACGCCCTGGCCGCACCACCAGGAGACGAACGATGTCAGTACAGATGAGAACAATTCTTGACGTGGCCGACAACTCCGGCGCACGCAAGCTGCAGGTAATCCTGCCCCTTGGTGGCGGTCTCGGCAAGAAGGCCGGCCTGGGCGACGTCGTCACCGCGGCGGTCAAAGAGGCCTCCCCGGACGGAACCGTAAAGAAGGGCAAAGTCGTCAAGGCTGTGATCGTACGGACGCGCAAGGAGTATCGGCGCAAGGATGGAACCTACATCCGCTTCGATCAGAATGCCGCCGTCGTCATCAACGATGCGATGGAGCCGGTTGGAACTCGCGTCTTCGGTCCAGTAGCCCGCGAGCTCCGCGAGAAAAAGTTCCTCAAGATCGCTTCGCTTGCGCCTGAGGTCATCTAGTGGATAGTTGCAGTTGTCAGTTTGGTCTTTCACCGGCAACTTGCAACTAAAAAAGCGGATTCCGGCTCCGACAGATCGCCGAGGGTAGGAGAGGTAAACAGTTATGGCAGGCATCAAGATCAAGCGCAACGATACGGTCGAGGTTATCGCTGGCAAAGACAAAGGAAAGCGCGGCCGCGTTTTGCGCGTCATCGCCGAAAAGAATCGTATCCTCGTCGAGCATGTGATGGTGGTCAAGAAGCACGTCAAGCCGAACCCGCAGCGCAACATCAAGGGCGGCATTGCGGAGCAGGAATCGCCGATCCACGTCTCGAACGTGATGCTCGTCGACGGCGAGGGCAATAAGACCCGCGTCGGATCGCGGTTCGAGAGTGACAAGAAGGTTCGTGTCTCGAAGGCGAGCGGAAACATCATCGCCGAGAAGAAGAAATAAAGAGTTGCAGTAGAAATCGAAGGTTCACCCCACGAAACGGTAGACGGCGCAAGCCAACCCGGAACCGTGGAGAAAGCGAAGAAAGAATATGGCAACGCGATTCAAAGAGAAGTATGACAAAGAGATCAAGCCAGCTCTCGCCAAGGAGCTCAACATCGAGAACGTGATGGCGATTCCGAAGCTCGAGAAGATCGTCGTCAATATGGGCCTGGGCGAAGCGACCCAGAACGTCAAGATCATGGATCCCCTGGTGGCTGATCTTGCCGCCATCACCGGTCAGAAGCCGGTGACGACCAAGGCGAAGAAGTCGATCGCGGCCTTCAAGGTGCGCGAGGGTATGCCCATCGGAGCGATGGTGACCCTGCGCGGCGACGCGATGTACGAGTTCCTGGACCGTCTGATCTCGATCGCTCTTCCGCGCGTCCGCGACTTCCGTGGTGTCTCCTCGAAGAGCTTCGATGGCCGCGGCAACTACACACTTGGCCTGCGCGATCAGCTCATCTTCGCCGAGATTGATTACGCGAAGGTCGACAAGATAAAGGGCATGAACGTCACCATCGTGACGACGGCCAAGGACGATAATGGCGCACGCGCACTGCTGAGGGGCTTCGGTATGCCCTTCCGCCAGGGAGCGTAACCCGGACCGGTCTTTTCGTGACCGCCAACAGTTTTCGAAGGATAGAGAGTAAAAGGTTATGTCAACTACAGCAAAGCGCGTCAAAGACGCACGCAAGCCGAAATTCAAGTCCCGCCAGCACAACCGCTGCCAGCTCTGCGGCCGTCCGCGGGCCTTCCTTCGCAAATTCGGTGTCTGCCGCCTCTGCTTCCGCTCGCTCGCTCTCAAGGGTGAGATTCCGGGCGTCGTAAAGTCGAGCTGGTAGATAGAGCATTCAGGCGGATTCGCCTGATATAATTGAAGTCACCAATCGCGTGCGGGGAATACGCCCGCAAGCCCGCTCCAGAGACCTCATTCAAGCCAAGGCTTAGGATGCAGACGTCTGGAACGCAAACAAGCAAGGAAACAGACATCTCTGCTGGTTCTCGCCCCTCATGTGTGCGAGCGAACGGGGGATGAAGGAGAATGAATGAACCTCACCGATCCAGTAGCAGACTTTCTGACTCGCATCCGTAACTCCATCCGTGCTCGTCATCAGAAGCTTGACATTCCCGCCTCCAAGCTGAAGGCCGAGATCGCCCGCATTCTTAAGGACGAGGGCTACATCGCCAACTACAAGGCGACTGAGGAGAACGGCCAGAGGGTTCTGCGTGTGTACCTGAAGTATGGTGCCAACAACGAAGCTGTCATCCGCGATCTGCAGCGCGTCTCGCGTCCCGGCTGCCGCGTTTACGTTGGCCGCGACGAGATCCGCCGCGTTCAGGGCGGTCTCGGCATCTCAATCATGACCACTCCGAAGGGAGTCATGACCGGTCGTCAGGCGCGCCGCGAGGGCGTTGGCGGTGAGATCCTCTGCGAAGTCTGGTAAGAGTCTTTTTCGCAGCAACATAAATTTTTGAGTCAAGCAGCACCGGCTGCAGTGGAACGAAGCGTTCAGCTTCGCGACTCGCAAGCCACAAGAAGGAATTCATCATGTCACGTATTGGCAGAAAGCCGATTCCAGTGCCCGCCGGCGTCAAGTACACGGTCAGCGGCAACACCGTTCTGGTCGAGGGGCCGAAGGGTAAGGTCACCGCTCTGCTCCCGGCCGGCATCTCGCTGGTCCAGAAAGACGGAGTCATCGTTGCTGAGCGCGAGAACGACAAGCAGGCCGCCTTCCATGGTCTCGCCCGTGCCTTGGTCTTCAATGCTGTTCAAGGTGTTACCGCCGGTTGGACCAAGGAGCTTGACATCGTCGGTATCGGTTATCGCGTCGAGATGAAGGGCAAGAACGTCGTTGTCTTTACGCTCGGCTACTCGCACCCGATCGAGTTCCCGCTGCCAACAGGTATCGAGGTCGCAATTGACCCCAAGCAGACCCACCTGACCATCTCCGGCATTGACCGGCAGAAGGTCGGCCAGGTCGCCGCCGATATGCGCTCTCTGCGTAAGCCCGATCCGTACAAGAACAAGGGCGTTCGCTACACCGGCGAGAAGCTGAAGAAGAAGGTTGGCAAGACTGGCGCGAAGTAACGGGGTAGGGAAGATGTAACCTCGCGCTTTGCGTCAAGACCGGCGCTAAGTAATCGGGGCAGGTAGGATTCATCCCCGCGCTTTTGCATCGAGACCGGCGCTAAGTAGTGTCCGGGTAGGTAGCCGCAAGTTAGGTACCGGAGGCTGGGCCAGGAACAACCCAGCATGTTGAGGAAGCTCTGAACTCCGCCTCCGGTCCCTGTTCCCTGATTGGAAGTACACAACCGAACGTCGCCAGTATTCTGGCGACGCTGTTAGGAAGGAAAACGAACTATGATCACTCCTCGCAAACGCGACGTCATCCGTAAGCGCGTACATACACGCATCCGCGAAAAGATGTCCGGCACCGCTGAGCGTCCGCGCCTGAACGTCTACCGTTCACTCGACCACATCTACACGCAGCTTATCGATGATGCCTCCGGCGTCACCATCGCCTCAGCATCCACCCTCACCAAGAAGAGTGAGACCAAGAAGGCCGGCGGAAACGTTGCCGCCGCCGTTGAAGTGGGCAAGCTGATTGCTGAGCGTGCACAGCAGAAGGGCATCAAGAAGGTGGTCTTCGATCGCGGCGGCTATCTTTATCATGGCCGCATCAAGGCGCTGGCCGACGCAGCTCGCGAGGCCGGGCTGGAGTTCTAAAGTTTCTGAACGGCGCTCGTGATCGAGCAGCCAGAAAGCTGGATAAGACACTATGGCAACAAAGAAAAAGATCGACGCGAACCGGCTCAACCTGAAGGACCAGGTCGTCAGCATCAACCGCGTCACCAAGGTGGTCAAGGGTGGCAAGAACATGTCCTTCGCCGCGCTGGTGGTCATCGGCGATCCCGCCGAGGGCGTCGTCGGTTACGGCTCGGGCAAGGCCAAGGAAGTTCCGCAGGCCATCCGCAAGGGGATCGAGGCCGCCAAGAAGAACCTCTTCAAGATCAACCTCACTGAGACCTCCATTCCGCACCAGGTTCTGGGCCACTACGGCGCAGGCCAGGTCATGCTGAAGCCCGCCCCTGAGGGTACCGGTGTCATCGCCGGTGGCACGGTCCGCGCCGTGATGACCTCGGCTGGCGTGCAGAACGTGCTGACCAAGTCCATCGGCACCAAGAACCCGCACAACGTCATCAAGGCCACCTTCGACGCTCTCACCCAGCTTCGCAACAAGGCCGAGGTCGCCGCGCTGCGCGGCAAGACTGAAGAAGAACTGTAAGCAAAGTTGAAGAAGAAGTAAGAGGAGTTGTTAGCTATGGCGGAAATCAAAGCCAAAATCAAGCTGCAGTACTTCCGCTCGAAGATCGCCACGCCGGAGAAGCACAAGCTCGTCGTCAAGGGCCTCGGCTTCACCCGCCTGAACCAGATCGTCGAGCGCGAAGACACGCCGTCCATCCGCGGCATGGTCGCCAAGGTTCCCCACCTCGTCCGTATCGTCGAGTAGGACCCCGGCGCAGCAAGTCTTTTTATCGATCGCCTTCGGGTAGATCCAAAAATGCGAGTCGGGAGTAAGCCTTCCGGCGTTATAGCGAGGAAATCATGGCAATTCGTAATCTCTCCAATCTGAAGGCCCCGGCAAAGGCCAATAGCAACAAGAAGCGTGTCGGACGCGGTATGGGTTCGGGCATGGGTAAGACCTCCACCCGCGGCCACAAGGGTCAGGGTTCGCGCTCCGGTTCCAGCCTGATGCGCGGCTTCGAAGGCGGCCAGATGCCGCTGCATCGCCGTCTGCCTAAGCGCGGCTTTACCAATATCTTCCGCACCGAGTACACCGTGCTCGGCCTCGACCGTATCGCCGAGATCAACGAGGCGTCGAAGGAGACCGAGTTCACGCTGGACAAGATCGTCTCGCTCGGCTTGCTCCGTAAGAAGAACGGCTTGATCAAGGTGCTGAATAACGGTGAGATCAAGGTCGCCGTGACCGTCCATGCCCACAAATTCTCGAAGACCGCCCAGGAGGCGATCGAGAAGGCTGGCGGCAAGGCCGTTCTGATCGGCTAATGTACGGCAGGATGTAAAATTCAGGCAGGCGAGGGACATCTCTTCGCCTGCCGTCTCGTTCCGAATCACTCGTTTCACCCTCGAGGTCCACTCTTCGATGTTCGACAAGTTCGCAAACATCTTCCGTATCCCAGACCTCCGCAAGCGTGTCCTGTTCATGCTTGGTCTGCTTGCGGTCTACCGCCTTGGATCCCATATCCCGACCCCGGGCATCAACGGCGCCATGCTGGCCGAGTTCTTCAACCAGAACTCCGGTTCGGCGCTGGGCCTCGTCGATCTGTTCTCGGGTGGAAACCTGCGCAAGCTGACGATCTTCGCTCTCGGCATCATGCCGTACATCACGGCGTCGATCATCTTCCAGCTGCTCACCGTCATCTATGAGCCTTTGGCCAAGCTGCAGAAGGAAGGCGAGCTCGGTCGTCGCAAGATCACCCAGTGGACCCGTTATGTCACAGTGCTCCTCGGCATCGTGCAATCGTTTACGATCGCGCTTACCCTGACCAACACATCGACCGGCTCTTCGATGGTCACGATCCCGCGCGGAGCCTTCATTCCGCTCTGCGTCCTTACCCTCACCGCCGGAACCGCCTTCATCATGTGGCTCGGCGAGCAGATCACCGAGCGCGGCATCGGCAACGGCATGTCGCTCTTGATCTTTGCCGGCATCGTCGTCGGCGTTCCCAAAGGAATCGCCGAGCTCTACGACAAAGTCCAGACCAATGCCTGGGGAGCCTTCACCCCCATCGCGGTTGCCATCCTCATCGCTGGCATGATCGCGGTCGTCGCCTTCATCGTCTATGTGGAGCGTTCCGAGCGCCGCATCCCTGTGCAATATGCCAAGCGTATCGTTGGCCGGCGCATGATGGGCGGACAGTCCACGCATCTTCCCCTCAAGGTGAACTCCGGCGGCGTCATGCCGGTCATCTTCGCCAGCTCCATCCTCTCGGCTCCGCTGCTCTTTGCCGGGATGAGCTTTTTCGGAAGCGCTCCTTTGCGCGATACCAAGCTGTTTGGACCGCTCTTCCAATACATCTCGCCCGGCGAGCCTTTTTATGAGCTCGTCTTCATGGTGGCGATCGTCTTCTTCGCCTACTTCTACATCTCCATCGTCTTCCGTCCCGATGACATTGCGGACAACATGCGCAAGTACGGTGGCTTTATCCCGGGCATCCGTCCCGGCAAGCGCACGGCGGACTTCATCAACGATGTGCTTACCCGTATCACCCTGGTAGGCGCGATCTACCTGATCATCATCGTCATGATCCCGCAGATGATCATCAGCGGAATTCACTTCAACCACCTCTGGTTGGTCGGCCCTGTCTTTGATAGGCTGCCCACCTGGATAACCAATGGTCTGGGCGTGACCTTCTACTTCGGCGGCACGAGCCTTCTTATCGTCGTAGGCGTTGCCATGGACACGGTTCAACAGATCGAATCGCAACTCATCATGCGCCACTATGACGGCTTCACTCCCAAGAGTGGCCGTATTCGCGGACGCAAGAGCTGGTAGGAAATTGGAAACTTTGACCTCTGAATCTGCACACTCTCCGGCCCCGGCAGACACCTTTCTGCCAGGGCCGGTCCTCCTTTTGGGAGCTCCGGGAGTTGGAAAGGGAACCCAGGCGCAGCTCCTGATGGCTGACTATGGAATCCCTCAGATCTCCACGGGCGATATCCTGCGCGACAACATCGCGCGCGGGACCGCCCTTGGCAAGGCCGCCAAGGGCCTGATGGACCAGGGGCAGCTCGTTCCCGACCAGATGGTGAACGATATGGTTGGGGCGCGACTCATTCAGTCCGACGTCCAGCGCGGCTATATCCTGGACGGTTATCCGCGAACCCTCGGTCAGGCCGAATGGCTGGACTCTCATCTCGACTCACTCGGGAAGTCTGCCGGAGCGATCGCACTTCCGCTTGTCGCTATCAACATCCGCGTCGAGCAGCAGGAGCTGCTTCGCCGCATCACCGGCCGTCGTATCTGCCCGGTCTGCAAGACCATCTACAACATCTACTCCAAGCCGCCGAAGAAGGAAGGCGTCTGTGATAACGACGGCAGCCCGTTGCAGCACCGCTCCGACGATACCGAAGCCGCATTTACCGAGCGCATGAAGGCCTACAGCTCTCTCACTGCTCCCGTAATCGAGCACTACAGCCACCAGGGCCGCTTCCGCGAGGTCGATGGCGCGCGCAGCGTCGAGGAAGTCACCGGCGCGATCGAATCCGCTTTGAGACAGCTCCGTCAGGCAGGGGAGTAAGCGTCATGGCGATCATGATCAAAACGCCTCGTGAGATCGAGAAGATGCGCATCTCCGGCATCGCTCTTCGCAAGGTTCATGATGCGATCGCTCCACACGTTGTTGCCGGTGCCTCGACGATGGATCTCGAAGAGATCGCCGTCGCGAAGATCGCCGAGTTGGGCGGCAAGGCGGCGTTCAAGGGCTATCATGGCTTTCCGGCGGCGCTGTGCACCTCGATCAATGACGAAGTGGTCCACGGCATGCCCAACGCGAAGCGCATTCTGAAAGATGGTGACATCCTCGCCATCGACTGCGGCGTCATCATCGACGGCTACTACTCCGACGCGGCGGTCACTTACGCCATCGGCAAGCCGGAGCCCCGGATCCAGAAGCTTCTCGATGTAACCAAAGCCTCTCTCGCGGCCGCCATTGAGCAGTGCCAGGTCGGCGGGCGCCTCTTCGATATCTCCGCCACCGTCCAGGAAATATGCGAGGCGGAGGGCTTTGGCGTCGTCCGTGAGTTTGTCGGCCACGGTATCGGACGCAGCATGCACGAAGACCCCCAGGTCCCGAACTTTGGCACTCGTGGCAAAGGCCTTAGGCTCAAAGAAGGAATGGTCCTGGCGATCGAGCCGATGATCAACGCGGGCAAGCCGGAGGTAAAGGTCCTGCCCGATGGATGGACCGCCGTCACCGTCGATGGCAGTTACAGCGCCCACTTTGAGCACACGGTCGCACTTACCAAAGACGGGCCCTTGATTCTGACCCAATGACCCTGAATTGAGGGAAATGGCAGGCAAATCCCGCTCGATCTAGGAAAAAGGGCACAAATTGAGGTATTATAGAAAATGCTGCGTGCGGTAGCTCGCACGCCCATGATCCCGTGTTTTCAGGAATCGTGCCGTGGGGCCAGGCATTCAGGATAGTTGGTGGAGAGAGTCAGGAAGTCCAGAACTCTCCCAAAGGAGATCGTTTGTCGAAGGAAGATGCAATTGAGGTAATGGCTACGGTCGTTGAGACGCTGCCAAACGCGATGTTCCGGGTCGAGCTTGAAAACAAGCATCAGGCTCTGGCGCATGTCTCAGGACGTATGCGTAAGAACTTCATCCGCATCCTCCCCGGCGACCGCGTCGCGATTGAGCTCAGCCCGTACGATCTCAACCGCGGCCGCATTGTCTACCGCTACAAGTAGACGAAAAAACAGCTTCCAGCTCTTAGCCGTTCGCTTTTGGCTGGAAACAATCAGGAATCAGGGAATCATGCTTGCGGCGTTAGCCTCTAGCGAAGAGCTAGGAGTTGAAGCTGACGGCTGTTTTAGGAGAAGGAATGAAGGTCCGTGCGTCAGTAAAGAAGATCTGTGACAAGTGCAAGGTGATCCATCGCCGTGGTGTCGTTCGCGTTATCTGCGAGAACGCCAAGCACAAGCAGCGTCAGGGATAAGCAAACCGGGAGGCGAACGCTGCCTCCTTTAGCCGGCCCCGCAGGGCTAGTTCGCCGAAGTCAAGGCGTGCGATGAACCCTACGGAACTCAGCCGAAACCATCCACCCGCTCCGTGGCGAAGCCTCCGGAGCCCAACGATAAGGACCCCAATGGCACGTATTGCTGGAGTCGACGTACCGAACAACAAGCAGGTACGCATCGGACTCACCTACATCTTCGGTATCGGCAACTCGCGCGCCGCGAAGATCCTGGCCAAGGCGGATGTAGATCCGTTTGCCAAGATCGCGACGCTCGACGAGGATCAGCTGAACCGCATCCGCCACGTCATCGAGCAGGAGGGCCAGATCGAAGGCGACCTCCGCAAGGACGTCTCCCTCAACATCAAGCGCCTCATCGAAATCCAGTCGTACCGTGGTCTCCGTCACCGCCGCTCGCTTCCTGTTCGCGGCCAGCGTACCCACACCAACGCTCGTACCCGCAAAGGTCCTCGCAAGGGCACCGTCGCCGGTAAGAAGAAAGCGACGAAATAAGCCATGGCGAAGACTCAGCAGAAGGCAGCCGGCGCCGCCAAGACCGGGAAGAATAAGAAGTTCAAGAAGCGCGAGCGGAAGAACGTTCCGTTCGGTCTGGTCTTTATCCAGGCTTCGTTCAACAACACCATCGTCACTATCACCGACCAGACGGGCAATACGCTCTCCTGGAAGAGCTCGGGCTCGCTCGGCTTCCGCGGCTCCCGTAAGGGAACCCCGTTCGCAGCGCAGCAGGCTGCGGTTGGCGCTGCCAATTCTGCTCGCGAGCACGGTCTCCGCTCGGTCGATGTGCGCGTCTCCGGTCCCGGTTCGGGCCGCGAGTCCGCCATCCGCGCGCTCGCCTCGGCTGGTATCGAGGTCCGCTCGATCCGTGACGTTACGCCAATTCCGCACAACGGCTGCCGTCCTCCAAAGCGTCGCCGCGTGTAAGTATCTACCCTTCGCAGCGGGAGTCTGCATGACTCCCGCTGCAATAACTAACCGGATCGTGACGAAGCGCAGCCAGCGCGTAAAGCGATCGACACCTGAAGTCAGGAGATAAGAAAGTTATGGCACGTTATACCGGACCCGTCTGCCGCCTTTGCCGCCGCGACGGTACAAAGCTTTTCCTCAAGGGAGCCAAGTGCTTCACCGAGAAGTGCCCCGTCGAAAAGCGCAACTTCCCCCCAGGCCAGCACGGCCAGTCCAAGAAGCAGAAGAAGGTTGTCGGATACGGCCTGCAGCTGCGCGAGAAGCAGAAGGCCAAGCGCATCTACTTCACGCTCGAGGGCCAGTTCCGCGCCTACTACGAGAAGGCCTCGAACCGCACCGGCGTTACCGGCGAGCTATTGCTCCAGCAGCTTGAGACCCGTCTCGACAATGTCGCCTACCGTCTCGGCTTCGCGTTGAGCCGCCGTCAGGCCCGTCAGCTCGTCCGTCACGGCCACGTTCAGGTCAACGGCCGCAAGGTCAACATTCCGTCCTTCCAGTGCAAGGTCGGCGATGAGATCGCGATCCGCGAGGGTTCGAAGTCCATCGTTATCCTCGAAGAGGCGAAGAACTTCGCCAGCGGTCAGCGCGCCGCAACCTGGCTCGACATCAATCGCGACAATCTCTCCGGCAAGGTTCTCTCCCTGCCGAAGCGCGAGGATGTCAACCTGCCGGTCAACGAGCAGCTGATCGTCGAACTTTACAGCAAGTAATCAGGCTTCGCTGCCGGCCTCTCTAAAGTCGAGAGGCCGGTGGCAACGTTGTGATCGCAGGACCACAACGAACACCACAACCGAATACGCAACCGCATCACCCGCCAGACCGCAAAGTGCTTCGCGGCTAGGACGGAAAAGGAGAAACACATGCTTTGGAGAGGATTCCAGAAGCCCAAGCGTCTCGCAGTCGACAGCGAGTCTCTCACCGAAAAGTACGGCAAGTTCAGCGCCCAGCCCTTTGAGCGCGGCTTCGGCACCACCATCGGCAATGCACTTCGTCGCACCCTGCTCTCCTCCATCGAGGGCGCTGCCGTCACCGCGGTTCGCATCGAGGGTGTGCTGCACGAGTTCCAGTCCATCGCCGGTGTCGTTGAGGACGCGACCGACATCATCCTCAACCTCAAGCAGATTCCGTTCAAGCTGAATGGCGAAGGTCCCAAGGCTCTCTATCTGCGCTCCGACGCAGCCGGTGTCGTCACCTCCGGCTCCATCGAGGCCGACGGCGACGTCGAGATCCTCGACAAGGACGTCTATATCTGCACCATCTCTGAAGGCGGCAAGATCGACATGGAGATGCGTCTCAAGCGCGGCCGCGGCTACATCTCGGCCGACAAGAACTTCGACGCCGACCTCGGCCTCGGCTTTATCCCGGTCGACAGCGTTCACTCGCCCGTCCGCAAGGTCAACTACCTCGTCGAGGCAGCCCGTCTCGGTCAGATTACCGACTACGACAAGCTGACCATCGAGATCTGGACCAACGGCACAGTCTCTCCTGCTGATGCGCTCGGCCTCTCCGCCAAGCTGCTCAAGGACCACATGACCATCTTCATCAACTTCGAAGAAGAGATGGAGGTCGGTCACGACGGCGGCCATGACGGCCCAGCGATCCGCAATGAGAACCTCAATCGCTCTGTCGAGGAGCTTGAGCTCTCGGTGCGCAGCTACAACTGCCTTAAGAACGCAAACATCGCGACCATCGGCGAGCTGATCCAGAAGACCGAGGCCGAGATGTTGAAGACCAAGAACTTCGGCCGCAAGTCCCTGAACGAGATCAAAGAGATCCTCGCGCAGATGGGCCTGTCGCTCGGCATGAAGATCGACGAGAACGGCAACCCGCAGCCCGGACCCACCTCGGTCCTGCCTGCAGCCACGCTCGCCGCCAGCTTCGGTCACTTCGACGACGACGACGAGGATGAGGACGAAGACCTCAACATCCCCGCCGATGCCGACAACTTCTAACTGCAACTACATGGGAGCAGGGGAACTGTAACCTGCTCCCATCTCAACCTAAGAACGAACCGGTTTAGGGCAGAAGCTCAAACCGAAGGAGATCATCATGCGCCATCGCAATGCAGGATTCAAACTAGGACGTAATACCAGCCATCGCCGCGCCACGCTGCGCAATCTCGTCACCTCCATCATTCTGATGGATCGCATCGAGACCACCATCACCAAGGCCAAGGCCTCGAAGCCGCTCGTCGAGCGCATGATCACTCTCGGCAAGCGCGGCGACGTGCACGCCCGCCGTCAGGCAGCCTCTTACCTTATGACCCCCGAGTCCGTCGACCGCCTCTTTGCCGTCGTCGCTCCCCGCTACGGCGCGCGCAACGGCGGTTACACGCGTGTGACCCGCACCGGAGCCCGCAAGGGCGATGCCGCCGAGATGGCATTCATCGAGTTGCTCGGCGCTGAGCAAGAGCTCAACGAGAAGGCACAGAAACGCGCTGACGCCCGCGCTAAAAAGCGTGAAGAGCTCCAGAAGCAGCTTGAGGAGCAGACTCCCCAGACCGGCGAGGAAGGTCAGCAGTCGTAAGCTTCCCCTTTCTTGGAAGAAAAGGGCGTACCCTCCTGGGTGCGCCTTTTCCCTTATAGCTTATAGTTGGTCTGCTCCTTCGGGTGCGGGTTTCGGTACATTGAGAGTGTGGCAATGAAGTCTATATCGCTTACAGATCGGCAGCTCAGCCTTATCGCAAAGGCGCTGGCAGATCCTCGGCGTTACGAGATCCTTGAGAAGTTGGGACGGTCAAAAGTGCAATGCCCCTGCAGCGATATCCGGGAGTGTATCCCTGTCACTCCTGCTACGCTGTCGCACCACATGAAAGAGCTTGAAAACGCCGGCCTGATTGAATCGGAGCGGGAAGGGAAGTTCGTCAACTACAAGCTGCGGCGCGATGTTCTGGGAGCCTATGTGGAGCGTCTGTCAAAGCTGTAAGCTAAGCTGCGACGATGTTTCTAGTGCTTGATTAGCCACATCAGCCAGCTCGCCGCAATCGTTCCTCCGACAAACAAAGCAAAGCAGAAGACTCCGAACCGGATCATCAACCTCGGCTCCGATCTCTGGGTGATCCCGAAGACGACTGACGTAAACAGCGAGAACAGAAGCACCGCTCCAAAGTGCGAGATCGTCACGATGCCTTCCTCCCGATAGCCAGCGAGTGCGCATCGACGGCCGCAATGATGTTCAGCAGGCCTGCCACCACGATGAACTTCGTTCCGTAGTCTGCAATCGCAACCTGCTCCGCCGCCTGTCCCAGGTCGAAGACCCGCGCAGCCACATACAGCAGCCCGTTGCCCAGGTCTCCGGCAAAGTTCAGCATATCCAGAAGTTCGGCGGTGTTCGGACCGTAGACTTTGCCCTTCAGGGCAATTCCGATCCCGAACATGGCCAGGATCGACACAAACAGCAGCGTGCCGCGGATCCACTTCTTCAGCAGAAAATGTCCCGCGCCCGGAATCAGCCAGCCGGCGATTAGGATTACCACCGGAGGCAGAGTCGTTGTCTTCTGCGCGGGCCTGGCCTGCGCCTGAACGTTCGTCGTCATCTCACCTCATCATACCAGTACGCCAGTCGAGGGCTCGTGGTTTCGTCACATCCGCACCAGCTCCATTTGCACGCGCCCGGTTACCTCGGCTTTGCCCGGAAGGGCGATCATATCTACCTCGCTGCGTATGCCGAACTCCCCTGGAAAGTACAGTCCCGGCTCCACCGAAAAGCACGTATTCGGCAGGATCAGCCTTTCATCGTGCGTCTCCAGGTTGTCGAGATTTGCGCCATTCCCATGCAGTACGAGACCGATGTTGTGGCCTGTCCGATGGGTAAACCACTCCGCGAATCCAGCCTGCGCAATCACTCCCCGAGCCGCATCGTCCGCCTGCCATCCGGCAATGGGAGTCTGCTTCGCAAACGCGTCCTTCACGGCGTTTGCCGCAGCATCGCGGGCATTCCGCACCACCTCGAAGACCATCTGCTCTCGCGGAGTCGGCTCACGGTCCACCACGCCCGTCCAGGTAATGTCGTAGTAGCACGCGTTGGGCTGGTTCAGCTTGCCCCAGATATCGATCAGCACGAAGTCGCCCTTGCGGATGGGTTTCGAGTTGGCTGCCGTGGGCTCGTAGTGCGAGTCCGCTGAGTTTGCCCCTACGCTCACATTGGGGCCATGCTCCCACACCAGGCCCTCGCGCTTCATCCCTTCGGAGAGAAACTCCACCATGGCGAACTCGTGCGTTTCGCCAGAGCGCACCCGCCGGCCGATCTCCTTCCACGCTGCATCGAGAACCGCGTCGATCTTCTGCTGGGCCGCATAGTGAGTCGCAATCTGGTCGTCGCTCAGCACCGCCTCGAACTGGCTTACAAGATCAGCGGAGCTGACGATCTCCTTGCCTAGCCCGCGCACCATCTCGACGGTGCCAGCATCGACCATCGAGACATACATGATCGCGTTGCGCGGGGAGTACTGCATGGCGATCTTTTCAGCGCCGGTGAGCAGAGCGTCGACCTGCGCCTCCAACTCCTGCCACGACGAGTACACCGCCTTCGATCCCGGCAGCGTATCCAGACGCCCCGCTTCGATCCGGTGCACCAGCTTCTTCGGCTCGCCGGTTGCGGGGATGAAGTAGAACCACCGCCGCGTGACGTGCAGGCCCTCGCCCAGTCCCAGAATCCTGTAAGCCAGAGGATCGCGCTGATGATGGTCGTAGAAGAGCCAGCCGTCGAAATGATGTTCGCGGAGGGCGGCCTGGATGGCCAGGAGGTCCATCGGTTTCACATCCTCAGTGATGTTTGACTGCACAGACCATCCTCCTGCCAGAATTACGCAAAGTATTCAAGACATGAGACATGACGGTGGACTTCCCGGTCAAGCCTCCTTGGCTTAAATGCGAAGGCCCGGCATGGGCCGGGCTTTCGCCACTTTTTAAAGTATCAGGCGTGCCAAGGGAATTCGCAGTTTCCGAACGGGAGTGCTTCGAGCAGTCCCGGCCTGCGTACATAAAGCCGTTTACGCTTCAAGGGTGAAGACAGCTTCGTAAAGAGCTGGATGGCTATCTCCAAGCTGTTTGTTGCGATCAAGAAATCCATTTTCTCGAAGTGATGCCACAATCCGCTCCTGCGATTCCATGTCAGAAGACTGCGCATAGTTAACAACGGTTTTGCCATCGAGACCGCGGTGGATGCTGGCAGACTTCCACCCGGGAAGATGGCAAACCGAGCGCGCCGAATCGATCAGAAGATCGATGAGTGCCTTCTGATTTTCAGGTTTGACGGTGAAGACGTTTATCTGAGTGACAATCCCAGAGTTGGCTTTGATTTCGGGCATAGTGGTTCTCCTTTGACTGAAGTTGTCTTGGGAGACCTGAACAGATATCGAAAGATGTCGTGAAGAGCGCCGCCCAAGACGAAGTGCATACACACTCCTGCTTGTCGCGGGTTCCTCACACAGTATGGGGAACAGAGACTCCCTGGCGGGAGTTGGCCGGGCTTACCGATACCGACCTGCCCTTTCTCGACTGCCACCAACTATACCAAACTGGAGCCCGCATCATGTCTGTGGATTCAAACTGGCCCACTACCGACTTTCCTTGTTCAAGACCGTTGTGCCGATCCCATCGTTTCGAAACACTTCTGCTCTGCGGCCAGGAGAATCTTTCTTCTATAAGGGACTCGACCTCGATGAGGTTGCGCGCCAGCCGCGTTCCAACTACATCGGCGATTCTTTCGGCGCTCCACGCTGAAAGCAATCTCCTGACCAGACGAACCTAAATCAACAAGGGTGTCTCGTGGACAACCTTGTTTGCCACTGTTTATCCTAAGCACTGCTCACCGGATTGCACTGCGGACGATCAGTGTTCTCAGAGCCCGGATTCTGATGCTGCCGTTCGAAAATTGTTGTTCAGAGATGAGCTTGAGCTCACGCATCAACAACAAACAGTTTTTATCTTTCGAGGGCCAGATAATAAACATGAAAAAGCTGATTCTGCTTTTTTCCTGCGTTCTTGTTTTAAACGTCTTCATACCACTCGCTTTTGCACAGGGTGGAAGCGCCGTTCTCAGCGGCACGGTCACTGACCCAACCGGAGCAGCCATTCCGGCAGCCCACGTCACATTCACCAACGTCGATACCAATCTCGCCCTGACCTCCGAGAGCAACTCCTCGGGACTCTACCGCTTCCCCACCATCCCGCCGGGCCACTACACGCTTGCAGCCGAAGGGCAAGGCTTTCAGAAGTTCCAGCAGTCCGGCATCGTGATCACCGTCAGCCAGCAGGCCACCATCGATATCGCGCTCAAGGTGGGAAGCGAGACGGAGACGATCAGCGTTCAGGCCGGAGCTGCCCTGATCAACACCACCAATGCCGAGATCGCCAACACTGTTGGTGAGCATGCGATTCGCGAGCTTCCGCTCAACGGTCGCGATCCGTCGAGCCTTGTGCTGTTGTCTCCCGGAACCGTCAACGTTCTTAACACCGGAGCCGGAACGTTGCAGGGAGAGACCACCTTCCCCAATGAGACCGGCGCCTCCTCGGGCGGTGGACGGCAGGGAAGCACGCTGTATCTTCTGGATGGCGTGCCCAACATGGACACCTACCTGGCTCTCTCCGCTCCTTCGCCGAACTCCGATGCCACGGGTGAGTTCCGCGTCATCTCCAATAACTTCGACGCGCACTATGGATTCTCGCCAGGAGCAGTAGTCAGCATCGACACCAAAGGCGGCTCGAACGCATTTCATGGAGGCGTCTTCGAGTTCCTGCGCAATAACGCGCTCAACTCGGCCGACTACTTCTCCAAGAAGGTCGATTCGCTCAAGCGAAATCAGTTCGGCGGATTCCTCGGCGGTCCCATCAAGCGCGATCGCCTCTTCTTCTTCGGCAACTATCAGGGCACGAGACAATCGACTACGGCCACCAGCAACAGCACCAATACTCCTACAGCGGCCATGCTGAACGGAGACTTCTCGGCATATCCCAAGACGCTTACCGGCGGCTTCGTGAATAACCGTATCGATCCAGCCCTCTTCAACCCCGCTGCCTTGCGCATCGCGCGCACCGCACTTCCACAGGGACAGGACCCCGCCAGCGGTCTCGTCTACTACACGGCACCTCCCACGGTTGAGAGATACGACGAGGGCACGGGACGTCTCGACTACTCGCCCAACGAAAGACATCGCCTTACACTGCGCAGCTTCATCCAGTACTACAACAAGAAAGAGGCGGCAGTCCCGGGCAATATTCTGGCGATTACTCCCGGGAAGCAGGGCAAGTTTTTCAATGAAGTTGTGAACCACACATGGACCATCAATCCGAGCACGGTCAATGCTCTCTCCCTGTTCTGGAACCAGATGCATGTTTATAACGCCGGCACACAGCTGGACTCCAACGGAGATGCGTTCTGTCTCTCGAAGTTTGTGAATGTCTCCGATCCAACCGGCACCTGCTACTCCGAGGGCCTCAACGCCAATGGCGGCTTCAGCACGCCATACTCTGAGTACACCGGCGAGATGCGCCGTTCCTGGGGCTTCTCCGACTACCTGACGAAGATCCGCGGCAATCACACCTTCTCCTTTGGCGCCGACCTCTGGCATCAGCGCGCACGTGAGCAGACCTATTATCCCGCCGCTCCCATCGTCAGCTTCAACGGCTACTCCACCGGCTTCGGCCTCGCTGATTTCCTGCTAGGCCGCGTCTATACCTACACCCAGGGCGCCGGCGAGATCGCCGATGTCAGCGGCAACCTGCTGGGTGCCTACGCGCAGGATCAGTGGCGCGCTCGCCCCAATCTCACTCTTACCCTGGGCATCCGCTGGGATCCCAACCTTGCTCCTACATCGAAGGATGGACGAGGCGCCGTCTACAATCCTGGCCAGCAGAGCACGATGTTTGCGAACGCTCCGAATGGCCTCGTCTTCCCAGGCGACCGCGGCGTTCCTGACAGTCTCGCAACGAATACATACGGCTACTGGGAGCCGCGCATCGCAGTGGCCTACCAGGCCTCGCCTCGTACAGCCTTCCGAGCCGGATTCGGACTCTTCACCGCGCCGCTACCTTACTCGGCCTACAACCACGTAGCCGATGTCGCTCCCTTTAGCCCCACCTTCACCCTCAATGGAAGCTCCACCAATCCCATCGACTTCTCGAATCCTTGGGCCAACTTCCCTTCGACTGGCGGCGTCAGTCCCTTCCCGCCCTTTGTCTACGAAGGCATCCGGCCATCGCCGAACTACGTCTTCCCATCTGTCACCACGGTTCCTGCAGCCTTTCGGCCTAACTTCAAGCTAGGCATGACGCAGAGCTGGAACGTCTCAGTCGAGCAGCAGTTCTCGAACGACCTGGTCATGCATCTGGCCTACGTCGGCAGTCAGTCCTACCACCAGACACTGATCATCGATGCTAACCCCGGTCAAACATCGGCTGCGGTGCGCGGCCAGCGCGCTTTGACCAACTACAACCAGATCCTCACCATCAACTCGAACGGCACGGCGAGCTATCACTCTCTGCAGGCGCAGTTTGAAAAGCGCTTCTCCCATAACTTCCAGGCGCAGACCAGCTTCACCTGGTCCAAGAACATCGACATTGCCGCCTCGGGCAACGCCTCGTTCACCGGCAACGGCATCGCCAACCCTTACGACCTCGGCTTCAATCGCGGTCTGTCCGATGTCAACGTCCCGTTCGTCTCTGTCACGAACGCGGTCTACACTACTCCCGCCCTGCGAGGGAGGAACACACTGGTACGCAGCGTGGTTGGCGAGTGGGAGATCAGCGCCATCTACACCATGCAGTCCGGGCAGCCCTTCTCCGTCTCCGGAGGAAATGGCAACAACAACTCCGGCGCTCTCATCAACGGCGACCGAGCTGATTTTGTACCTGGAGTCGTCGTCCAAACCCATCAGGGCAGCAAGCAGCAATGGCTGAACCAGTACTTCACCACTGCCGCATTTCAGCAGAACGCTTCCGGAACCTTCGGAAACTCAGGACGGAATATCCTGAAGGGCCCCGGCATCAACTACAGCGACGCTGCAGTGATGAAGAACTGGACCTTGCACGAGCACTACAAGGCGCAGTTCCGCTGGGAGTTCTTCAATGCCTTCAATCACGCCAACTTCGGTCAGCCTGACGCCAATCCGTCCAGCGGTACCTATGGACGGATCACGGCCACCGGTCCCATCAAACCGCGTGTCATGCAGGCGGGCCTGAAGCTCACCTTCTGACAAAGCAGCAGCAAACAGAAGAGGCCGGGAGCGATCCCGGCCTCTTTCTTTTGGATGTTTAGAGGACTACTCACTTACCGATGAAGCATTAGAAAACCTAAACGTTCTAGGCAAGCATTTGGCAAACGAACTGCCTCACGTCTCCATGCAGATACTTTTGCATGGACGATGGATCGTGAACCCTAAACTCGCTCTCGCCATGGGCCAACATCAGGCCGGCGTCTTTCTTCAGGCGGCAGTTTTATATCGAGAGTTGCTTGCTGTTGAGCCGCGCAACGCTGACGCCCTCCATCTCCTCGGCGTCCTGATGCACCAGATCGGGCAGTCGCAGACAGCTGCTCAACTGATAGGCTGCGCCATACAAATCAACCCTGAATATGCTCCGTACCATAACAATATGGGCAATGCTCTCCGCGCGATAGGAGACATGCAGGGCGCAAAGCATAGTTTCAAACGATCGATCTCGCTCGATCCGCGCACACCAAGCACCTATGTCAATCTGGGCAGCCTTGAGCAGACGCTTGAATGCTGGGAGGCGGCAGAAGCGAACTTTCAGGAAGCTCTTCATTGGTCGCCAGAGGATTTCGAGGCGCTCTTCGGGCTCGGGAACCTCGCGATGGCGAAGGGCGAGGTTGCGGTGGCAATTGGATGGTACGAGAGAGCAGTCTCTCGCCAGCCTCGCTCCGCTGCCGCTCTCAATGCCCTGGGGAATGCGCAAATCGCATCCGGAGACCAGGAAGGCGCGAAGACGCACTATCTCGCGGCTGCAGAATACGCTCCATCGAACCCGGACGCGCATATCAATCTGGGTAATGTTTATATGGCGCAAAGGCAATTCAACAGTGCCATTCGATCCTACGAGCAGGCTGTTCATTGTGCCCCGTCCGACCACGGCGCAGTTACGCTATTGGGAATCGCACATCTGAAGAACGAGGACGCCGAACAGGCTATGAGCACATTTGCCCGAGCCGTTCAACTCAATCCTGGGCAC
>Ga0193743_1000706_pt1 | contig 26061 bp, 23 predicted proteins | sample L2c2metaG_FD_143038 | JGI IMG/M metagenome (GOLD analysis project Ga0193743, IMG submission 143038) | Soil microbial communities from a riparian zone of the East river system, Colorado, United States - L2c2 | ecosystem: Environmental > Terrestrial > Soil > Riparian zone | place: USA: East River...
TCCACCATGTCGCGCTCGACCGCGATGCAGAAGAAAACTCCGGCACCTTTGGAGAAAAGATCGCCGCGCTTGATCCCGAAATCGTCATCGACCTGACCTGCTACCGTCTGGAGAGCGCGCAGCAGCTCATCCATGCCTTGCAGGGACGAATCGACCATCTCCTCCACTGCGGAACCATCTGGGTCCACGGTCACAGCCGCGAGGTCCCCACAACCGAAGAGGCCGTCCGCTCTCCATTCGGCGAATACGGAATACGGAAGCACGCCATCGAGCAGTTTCTTCTCTCCACGGCCCGGCGAGATTCGTTTCCCACGACAATTCTTCATCCCGGCCATCTGGTTGGAGTGGGATGGAATCCGATCAATCCTCAAGGAAACTTCAACCCCGCCATCTTCTCCGCTCTCGCCACGGGAGACACACTGACTCTCCCCAACCTCGGGATGGAGACCGTGCATCACGTCCACGCCGACGATGTCGCGCAGGCATTCCTGCAAGCCATCGCGTATAGAAGCGTCGCCCTGGGAGAGAGCTTTCACGTCGTCTCACCGGCAGCCATCACGCTTCGTGGCTTCGCCGAGCGCATGGCCGCCTGGTTTGGCCGCCCGGCTAACCTTACCCTCCTGCCATGGGAACAATGGAAGGAAACGGTGAGCGAAAAAGATGCGCGCGCAACCTGGGACCACATCGCTCATTCTCCCAATTGCAGCATCGCGAAGGCCCGCAAGCTGCTCGACTATGCTCCTCGCTACACCTCACTTGAGGCCGTTCAGGAGGCGGTCATCTCCATGCTGGCCAGCAAGACCATCGATGCCGCGCCCTAGACGGCGCATCGCAAAAGCTCATTACAGCTCGTTCCAATGCACCATCGGCAGGCCCGGAACAGGAGCGCGGAAGTAAGGAATCCTTGAAGCCCTCAACGAACCGATATACGCCGTCTGAAGGTCGGGCCCTCCAAAGGTCACGCTCGCCATCCACGGCGCAACGCCCTGCCCCGTTGCGAACAGGACGTCCTGCGTAACCGCACCGGCGAAGAACTGTCTCTCGAGCGCTTCTACTTTTTGCGGATCTCCTTCATCCAGAAGAACGCGCAGATCACCCTCCGGAGTCAGTACAAACAGCTTGTCCGAATACACACAGGTTCCCCAGAGATTGCCGAAGCTGTCAAAGGCGATTCCATCCGGCCACGCTCCCCTGCCCAGGCTCGACGGCCCGAAGACTTCCCGCTCTCCTAGCGACCCATCGTCATGAACGCGCAAGCGGCTGATGCAGCCGCCGGTCGTCTCGACCACATACATGTACTCCTCGCGGGCATCCATGCGGATCTCGTTCGTGAAATGAAATCCGTCGGCCACAATGTGAAACTTCCCATCGACATACCGCGCAATGTATCCATCCGGCAAATCCGGCTTGAGCGCATGCATCCAGTTTTTGATCCGTGTCGAGACCGTGATCCAGATGCGCCCCTTGGAGTCGCGCAGGACAAAGTTAACCTTGCCGATCGCCTCTCCATCGATGCTGTCCGCCAGCACCTTCGACTCCCCAGTACGCGTCATCACCTCCAGCCGGTCCGTCCCGAAGTTCGAGATCAGGATGTCTCCATTGGCCGCAAAGGCGAGTCCATTCGGCAGAGTTCCCGTCAGGTATCGCGTAGCTTCACTCTCCGCTTCGGAAAAGTGAGATGAGATCTTTTGCGTAATAATCTCCTGCGTGCCGTCGTGACGCAGCCGTACAACCCCGCCTCGCGAGTCCGCGGACCATAACGTACCGTCTCTCTCCGCAAGAATGCACTCCGGCCTCTGCAACCCCTGGCCGATGTACTGCAACTGCGATGTCTCGATCTCAAAATCAAGAATGGGATTCCGCATGCTTCTCCTGTCTCCGCCTGTGCTGGGTCAAATTTAATATTGCATATTACGCAATATGATTTGCAAGATTAGCATACGAAAAGTGCGAGACGAAACAGGACTGAATCCCTAAAAAGGAAACTTTTTTGAACAGACTTTGAGAATTACGCGCTCTGCGCTGCAATCTCTTCCGACGTGCTCAGAAGCTCGCCTATCTTCCGGGCGCACAGAACGACCGACTTCGAGTACGAAGAATAATGCTCCTTCAGAAACCGCGAGGCCGGGGCCGAGATGCCGATGGATCCTACAATCATTCCATTGTTGAGACGGATCGGAGCCGCCACGCAGCGCATCCCCTCCATATACTCCGCCTCGTCCACAGCATATCCGCGTTCGCGGATTCCGACGCATTCCTTGACCAGAGCGGGAAGCGTCTTGATCGTCGTCTTCGTGAACTTCGGCAGGGCCTCGGCTCCGAAGATCGTGCGCAGATCCTTCTCCTCCAGATCAGCCAGCAGGGCCTTTCCGTGGGCGGTGGAGTGCAGGGGGACCAACTCACCCGTCTGCCCCGCAACGACAATCACATGGCGTGCATGAACCGAGTCGATGAAGAGAGCGCTCTTGCCCTCCCGAATCGCGAGGTGCGCCGTCTCGTTCAACCCATTCGCCAGCGCCTTCAGCTCCTGATGGGCCACGCGGACCAGCATATTGCTCCAGTCATACTGGCGCGACAGAGTCCACATCGCCGAACCGAGGATGTAGTCCTTTCGCCCGGCGGGACTCGACAGGAAGCCGCGCCGGCGCAGCGTCTGAGCCAGGCGAAACGCGCTGCTTCGATCCACACCTAGCAACTCCGCCAGCTCCCCTAACGTTACTGGCTGACGTGATGTCGCGACCGCTTGCAGAATCGTCAAACCGCGGTCGAGACTCTGAATGAAGGGTATCTGGGCTGCTTTTTTGGGCATGGACTCTACTGTTCACGCTCGAAATCTGACCCCGATCGACTGCAGATAGTCCCGGCTCTCCTTTGCCAATGTTGCCGAGGGAACGGGGGACGGGTCGCTGAAGTCATTATCAAGCTCGACCATTACCATACCACTAATCTTTCGGCCTTCCATTAGATCCAGGATCCCAGGAACATCGACCTTCCCCTGACCCAGCGGGCAGTAGCCCGCAAGACGCTTATCCTTCCCATTGAAATCCTTAAGGTGCATATGCTGGACCAGAGGCAGAAAGTCCTTGACCACCTTCAGGGCGTCCTGACCTCCCTTGGTCAACTGCCCTACATCCGGACCAAACTTTAAATGTCTCGTATCCACGGTATCCAGAACCGCATAGGTCTCATCGCGCGATTCGATGCAGGTCCCCGTATGTTGGTGCAGCACAGGAGTCAGCCCCTCATCGGTCACCGCCTTGGCAATGTCATTCAATGCGCTGATTATGTTGGCCTTGTTGACCGAAAAATCATACGTCTTCCGCGGTACTGCATTCGGCCCCAGCACAAAGATGCGGCCATTCGCCCGCTTGATCAATCCGCACCAGCTCACCGCCTTCGCCACCTCGTCCTTCTTTCGCGAAGCATCGGTCAGGTTCATCGTGCAGTAGCTGGAGATCAGCGGAAGATGGTTCTGGTCCAGCACCGGCTTCAGGCCACCGCCCTTCTCCTCCGCCTTGGCTAGAACCTCCGCAAACGTCTCAAAACCATAGAACCCTAGAGACGCAACCGACGAGATCGCCTGATCGACCTCCGAGTTCCTCCAGGTGATTCCCGTATACCCCACATGGATGTTCCGTTTCTTCGCCGGTGCCGAAAAACCTGGCTTCGTCGCGAAAGCGGCAGAGGCCAGCGCGGCCTGAGATAGAAAATAACGGCGACTTATAATGCGATTCAAGGTTCCCTCCGGGAAGATACTCTGGCTGCCACGCGGAAAAGTCAATGCGTAGACAGCAATTCATTTTGCATAAAACGCAATAAATCCGCAACGCCACAGTAGCTCTGTCAAGGATGCTTCAAGGCTTCCCAGCAACCATCTCCTGGATCTAACAGGGTGCTGGGTCATGCCTTGACGCCTGTGCGCCTGAAAGATAAGATTTCCCATGTTTGCACTATGCGCAACGCGTTTGTCACTTTATGCAACAATCATCTGGCCCCGAGGACGCGCCTGGAGCGTTTTTTTTAGCGGACTGCATCGGAACGCGGAGGAGGATCTCTTGCCGGACTATTCCAGCTTTGGTCTGAAAGACAAAATTGCCGTCGTTACCGGAGCCTCACAGGGCATCGGGCGCGCCATCGCTCTCGGTCTCGCAGAGGCAGGAGCTCACCTCGTGCTCGCAAAGTACCCGGGCCCCAGGATGAAGGATATTCAGGAGCTCCAGCAGGAGATTGAAGCACTGGGCCGGGAGGCCCTGATCGTCCCTACCGATGTAAATAAGGTTGCGGACTGTCAGGCTATGATCGAGCAGGCCGTCGGCCGCTTCGGGCGCGTCGATATCCTCGTTAACAATGCCAGCTGGACCGGCACCGGCGACGCGATCGACGTTACCGAAGAAGAGTACGACAAGACCTTCGATGCCACCGTCAAAAGCGTCTTCTTCGCGTCCCAGGCCGCGGCCCGCGTCATGCTGGCCCAGGGAGGGGGCAGGATCATCCACATCGGATCGAACTTCGGCGAGGTCGCCTTCAAGAAGCGCGCCGTCTATGCCGCTGCCAAGGCCGCCGTGCATCATCTTGCCAAGGCTCTCTCCCTCGAATGGGCGCATCAGGGTGTCCTCGTCAACACCGTCGCTCCCTGCATCACCGAGACCGAATCCCGCAAAAACATCCTCGAACGCCCCGGCTATAAGGAATGGGCCACCCAGGAGATGATCCCGCGCGGACGATGGAACCAGCCTGAAGATCTCGTCGGAGCGGTCTTGTTCCTCTCCAGCCCCTTCGCCGACATGATCGTCGGTCACACCATCATGGTCGATGGCGGTTGGACGATTCATTGACGGCAGGCCTCGTTTGGAGCGAAGACATCAGATCCGCTGGAGCGACAAACCTTAAAGGACAAATCATGAAGCTGAAGGGCAAAATCGCCGTTGTAACTGGAGCAGGTCAGGGAATCGGACGTGGAATCGCGGAGGCCTTTGCCGAAGAAGGCGCCGACGTCGTCATCAACGACCTGGTAGCGGACGACCGCACCGAAGAGGTTGCAAAAAGAATTCAGGACAGAGGCCGCCGCGCCATCGTTGTCCCCGGCAACGTCACCCTCCGCGCCGACGTCGAGCGACTCTTCGACATCGCCTGGGAAAAGCTTGGTCCCGTCGACATCCTTGTCAACAACGCCGGAATCGAAACCATTGTCCCCTTCACCGAGCTGACCGACGAGCAGTGGGACGAGGTCACCCAGACCAACCTCAAGAGCGAATGGATGTGCTCCCAGTCTTTCTGCAAGCGCCTCATCGCTGAGGGCCGCAAAGGCGCCATCATCAATATAGGATCCATCCAGGCCGCGCGCGTCCTCCCCGGCCGCACTCACTACGCTCCCAGCAAACTCGCCATCGAGGCGCTCACGCGCAACATCTCTGCCGAAGTTGGAGTGCACGGCATCCGCGTCAACTGCATTCACCCCGGCCTCATCGATACCCCCATGATCCGCTGGGTCCTCGAAAACCCCGAGATCCTGCCTCAGGTCGTCTCCCAGATCTCGCTTGGCCGTCCCGGCCATCCCTGCGAGATCGGAGCAGTCGCGGCCTTCCTCGCCTCCGACGAAGCCGCCTACGTCACAGGCCAGTCGCTCTACGTCGACGGAGGATGGGTCGGCAAGTAACGAGCGCCGACCGCGGTGAACAACGAGCCACCTTCAGAGATGTGGGGATCATTGAGGGAATCATTTAAGAGAGTGTCATTTCGACCGGAGCCTCTCACGGCTTTCCTGTGAGAGGCGGAGTGGGGAAATCCGCTTCTCTACCGCGAATCTTTTGTGGCAGTACAAGCAAAATACGGGGATTCCTTCCATCCCGTTCCTCGACTGCGCGGCTACGCAGTTTCGCTCGGAATGACACTTTTATTCACCTCTATCTATTTGTTCACCTCTCAAAACTTGTCGAAGCAGTTTCAACTACGCTAGCCTTGAGGACACTCGCAAGCCCTGCACCTCCGCTACTCTCTCAGGAACCCCTCTTTGGAATCGCTCACCGGAAAGACGGCACTCATTACCGGCGGCTCCCGCGGCATCGGACGCGCAGCGGCTCTCTCGCTCGCCGCCGCCGGCTGCAACATCGCAGTCAACTACCTTCAGTCTGAAGAGGACGCCGCCTCGATCGTCCATGTGATCCGGCAATCTGGCCGCCGCGCTCTCGCCATACGTGCCGATGTCTCGCAATCCAGCGAAGTCGACGACATGATCCACCGGGTCCAGCAAGAGCTCGGCCCCATCGACATCCTCGTCAACAACGCCGGCATCAATCCCACCCGTCCCTTCCTCGAACTCACCCTCGACGATTGGAGACGCACCATCGACACCAACCTTACCTCCGCCTTCCTCGTCTCGCAGGCAGTCCTTCCCTCCATACGTCAACGCAAATGGGGACGGCTCATCTTTATCTCCTCGATCGCCGCGCAAACAGGTGGCGTCATCGGGCCGCACTATGCCGCAAGCAAGGCCGGTATGCTCGGCCTCATGCACAGCTACTCCAACCTGCTTGCAAAAGAGGGCATCACCTCCAACGCCATCGCCCCTGCACTCATCGAAACCGAGATGATCCGCGACAACAAGAATATCCAGCCCGATCTTCTTCCCGTAGGCCGCTTCGGCCTCGCCGACGAAGTAGCCGACGCCATCACCTTTCTCGCGTCCAACGGCTACATCACTGGACAGACCATCAATCTCAATGGCGGCTGGTACATGAGCTGACACTGCTGTTGAATTTTCTCTCAGGACAAAGTGATCCCACCTCCTCTCAAGCCGCAATCTCTCCCTCCTTCGCCTCAGCAGGAGCGGACGATTCAGGCATCCTTGAAAAAGCGGTGGACCTATCTTCTCCCCGCGGCCTTCATCACCTACAGCCTCGCCTATCTCGATCGTGCAAACTACGGCTTCGGAGCAGCAGCCGGCCTCGCCGACACGTTGCATATCACAGGCTCCCAGAGCTCCCTGCTCGGCTCCCTCTTCTTTCTCGGCTACTTCACCTTTCAGATCCCCGGAGCCCGGTTCGCAAGAACACGCAGCGCGCGCTGGCTCATCTTCGCCGCGCTTATCCTCTGGGGCTCGCTCGCCGCGCTCACCGGCATCATTCGGCACTTCTGGCTCCTCGCCCTCAATCGCTTCCTCCTGGGAGTAGCCGAAAGCATCATCTTCCCCGCGATGCTTCTCCTGCTCACCCGCTGGTTCACTCGCGAAGAGCGCTCTCGCGCCAACGCCATCCTCATCCTCGGCAATCCCGTCACCGTCCTCTGGATGTCCGCCATCACCGGATACCTGATCCAGGCTTACGGCTGGCAGACCACCTTCATCCTCGAAGGCCTCCCTTCCATCGCCTGGGCTCTCGCCTGGATCTTCCTCATTCGCGATCGCCCCGCCGAAACCAACTGGCTCACCACAACGGCAGCCGAACGGCTGGAGGAGGAACTAGCCCAGGAGCAGACCTCGCTCGATCCCGTAAAATCCGTCAAGGAGGCTCTCCTTCGCGGAGACGTCATCCTGCTCTCCATCCAATATTTCTGTTGGAGCCTGGGCGTCTACGGTTTTGTCCTGTGGCTTCCCACCATCGTCCGCCAGGGTGGCTCTCTCTCCATGGGGCAGACCGGCGTGTTCTCCGCGATCCCCTATCTGGCCGCAATCCTCCTCATGCTGCTCGCATCCTTCCTCTCCGACAAGACGCAGCGCCGCGAATCTCTCGTCTGGCCGTTTCTTCTCCTGTCAGGAATCAGCATGCTCGGCTCCTTCCTTCTTGCAGACAAAAGCTTTCCTGCTGCCTTCGTCTGCCTCGTCCTCGCCGGCGGATGCATGTACGCCCCCTACGGTCCCTTCTTCGCCATCATCCCCGAACGTCTTCCTAAAAACGTCACCGCGGAGGTTCTGGCATTAATCAATAGCTGCGGAGCTCTTGGAGCATTCGCCGGAAGCTATCTGGTCGGCCTTCTGCAAGCCCTCACCGGAAGCTCACGCGCCGGCTTCCTTCTCATGGCACTCGCGCTGATATGCTCGTCTCTTCTCCTTCTCGCGCTCCCTCGGCCATCTCACCCCAAACATCATCCGGAACTGACATGAAGCCCCGATCAGACAATCTCCCCTCCATCTCCAGCGTTCTCGAGAGCGAGCCCTCTCTCTTCGCAAGCATCCGAACGCACGCGCGAGGCCCTGAAGGCGCGCTTCCCATCACGCCCGAGATGCTGCTCACCCAACCCTCCGGAAACCTCTTCGGCCTCTCCCAGGACGCAGGCATGGGATGGGAGCCCTCACGCCTCCTCGATCCCGAGTTCCTCATCCTTAGCACCCACGGCGGTCTCCGCGCCCAGGACGGAACCCCCATTGCTCTCGGCTTTCATACCGGCCACTGGGAGGTCGGCCTGCTCGTCGCCGAGGCCGCCCGCGAGCTTCGCAACCTGCACGCGATCCCCTTCGCCGGAGCATGCACCGATCCCTGCGACGGACGCACCCAGGGCACCACCGGCATGATGGACTCCCTGCCCTACCGCAACGACGCGGCCATCGTCCTCTCGCGGCTCATTCGCTCGCTCCCCACCCGCAAAGGCGTCCTCGGCATCGCCACCTGCGACAAGGGACTCCCCGCCATGATGATGGCGCTCGCCTCCTGCGGTCCGTTCCCCAGCATCCTCATTCCCGGTGGAGTCACTCTGCTCGCCGAAGAAGGTGAAGACGCAGGCAAGGTTCAGACCATAGGCGCTCGCTACGCAAAGAAACAGATCACGCTCGAGTATGCCGCCGAGGTCGGCTGCCGCGCTTGTGCCAGCCCGGGCGGAGGCTGCCAGTTTCTCGGCACCGCCGCAACCTCGCAGGTCGTCGGCGAAGCATTAGGACTCGCCCTTCCCCATACAGCCCTCGCGCCCTCCGGCCAACCCATCTGGCTCGATGCAGCGGTCCGCTCCGCCCGCTCCATGCTGCGCATGACTCACCTCGGCCTCGGCACAAAAGACATCCTCACCGACGCATCCATCCGAAACGCCATGGTGCTCCACGCGGCCTTCGGAGGCTCGACCAACCTTCTGCTCCACGTCCCCGCAATCGCACACGCAGCCGGACTGAAAAGACCCACGGTCGACGATTGGACCCACATCAATCGTCAGGTCCCACGCCTCGTCGATGCCCTTCCCAATGGCCCCAATAACTTCCCCACCGTACAGGTGTTTCTCGCCGGCGCAGTCCCCGAAGTCATGCTGCATCTTCGCCGCGCCGGCCTGCTCGACACTTCCGTCCGCACCGTCACCGGAGAATCCCTCGACGAAAGCCTCAACTGGTGGGAGCAGAGCGAGCGCCGCATCGCTCTCCGAAAGATGCTGCACACGCTTGATGGAGTCGATGCCGACGACGTCATCCTCTCCCCCGACCGCGCCCGCGAGCGCGGCCTCACCGCCACCGTCTGCTTCCCCATCGGAAACCTCGCACCTGAAGGCTCGGTGATCAAGAGCACCTCCATCGACCCGTCTCTCATCGACGAGAACAATCAGTACAACCACACCGGTCCCGCCCGCGTCTTCCTCACCGAAGAGTCCGCCATCGCCGCCATCAAGCAAGGCCGCATCGGCAAAGGCGACATCATCGTCCTTATCTGCAGCGGTCCCGCCGGCGCAGGCATGCAGGAGATCTACCAGATCACCTCCGCACTCAAAAATATTCCCGACTGCAAGCACGTAGCTGTCCTCACCGATGCACGCTTCAGTGGTGTCTCCACTGGAGCCTGCATCGGCCACATCTCCCCCGAGGCACTCGCAGGAGGTCCCATCGGCCGCATCCTCGAAGGCGACACCATCGAGATCCACATCGACCGCAACGGCCTGCACGGCAGCGTGCATCTCATCGGCGAGGACGACGAGCGCTTCTCCCCCGAAGAGGGACAGCGCCGTCTCAACACACGCTCTCCCCGTGCCGATCTCGCGCCACACCCCCAGCTCCCGCACGAGACAAAGCTCTGGGCCGCGCTCATCCAGGCAAGCGGAGGCATCTGGGGCGGCTGCGTCTACGACACCGATGCCATCGTCCATCGTCTGCGTATCGCGGAAGAATCCATCCAACAACAGAACGCACCCGCGCAACAGAACGCAACCTTGGAGAACAAAGCCCCATGAAGCTCTATCGCACCCGATCCGGTTTTTATGCAGAAAACGGAGACAGCTACTTTTCGGTGGAAGCCACCAGCTGGGACGAGCTCATCGCAAGCCCGAACGTCTATGAACGCGTAGAAGCCGCGCTCGCAGGCAGAAGTATCCCCTCTCTCGACCAGGAGCAGATCCTGGCTCCTGCAAACAACCAGGAGGTCTGGGCCGCCGGAGTCACCTACTTCCGCAGCCGCGACGCCCGCATCGAAGAGTCGAAAGACGCAGGAGGCGGAACCTTCTACGATCGCGTCTACAACGCCGAGCGCCCGGAGCTCTTCTTCAAGGCAACCGGCCGCCGCGTCGTCGGTCCAGGACAGCCCGTCCGTATCCGCACCGATGCAAAGTGGTCCGTCCCCGAGCCCGAGCTCACCCTGCTCATCAGCTCCACAGGCTCTATCACCGGCTACACCATCGGCAACGACATGAGCTCGCGCGACATCGAAGGCGAAAACCCACTCTACCTTCCCCAGGCCAAGGTCTACGACGGAAGCTGCGCCCTCGGCCCCGCCATCCTCCTCAGCCCCGATCCCCTTCCACGCACTACCGCCATCGAGATCGAAGTCCTGCGCAACAACTCCGTAGCCTTCTCCGGCACCACTACCCTCGCCGAACTGAAACGCGACCCCAAACTCCTCGCCGAATATCTCTTCCGCGACAACACCTTCCCCGACGGAGTCTTTCTGATGACCGGAACCGGCATCGTCCCCGCAGACGACTTCACGCTCGCCAGCGGAGACATCATCCGCATCACCATAGAAGGAATCGGAACCCTCGAAAACCCCGTAGCCTGAGCGAACGCTTTTTAGTTTTGCAAGGACACCTGGGTGCCAGGGTGCCCCGCTCATGGCGCAGTCTCATCGCGACATGAGCGGGCTCATTCGCGCGAAAAAGCGCGAACCCGTCTCGCTTAAGGGCACGGATTCAGCCGTGCCGACGATAGTCATCTCGAAGAAAGCGGCTTCAGCCGCTGAGGTCAAAGATCCACCCTACGACCGCGTCAGGTTCCCATTCACCAGCCGCATAATCCCCAGCGCATTCCCTCGCTTGAGCTCCGCGGGAAGCGAGGCATCCGGACAGTCCTGATAACACACAGGCCTTACAAACCGCGCAATCGCCTTCGTCCCTACTGAAGTCGTTCTGCTGTCCGAGGTCGCCGGATACGGCCCTCCATGCACCATCGCATGGCACACCTCAACTCCCGTCGGATATCCATTGAAAAGAATCCGCCCCACCTTCGTCTCCAGCACGCGAATCAGATCGCTCGCGTTGGCGATGTCCTCTTCCGTGCCATGGATCGTCGCCGTAAGGTGACCGTGCAGCCTCTCCGCCGCCGCAGCCAGCTCGTCCGCCTTTCCATACTGAATCAGCAACGTCGTTGGCCCGAAGATCTCTTCTTCGAGCGAGTCGTGCCCAAGAAACTCCTTCAGCGAAACGCGAAACACCGTAGCGGTTCCCGCGGCAGCCTTCTCGTTCGCAGCAGCCTCCACCCCCGCAATCAGCTCCGCCTTCCCTTCCTTCACGCGCTCTTGGATCGCCTCCGTATACTTCGTCGCAATCCCCGGCGTCAGCATTCCCTGCTGCCCCATCGCCCCAACACCAGATCGCAGCTGCTCGGCAAACAGCTCCATCTCTCCAGCCGGCCCAAACACCAGGCCCGGCTTCGTACAGAACTGTCCTGACCCTAGCGTGAAGGAGGTCTGCAACCCCTGCGCAAGCGCCTCCCTGCGCTCCTTCATCGCCCCCGGAAGTATAAACAGCGGATTCGTACTTCCCATCTCCGCATAGCATGGAATCGGCTCGTCACGCTCCGCCGCCAGCCGCATCAAAGCCTTTCCGCCACCCTGCGATCCGGTAAAGGCAACCGCCTTGATCCCCGGATGCTTCACCAGCGAGACTCCCACTTCGATCCCGGCGTCGAACAGCAGCGAGAACACGCCTCCCGGCAGACCGCTCTCCTTCACCGCCTGCTGCACCGCTCTGCCCACCAGCTCGCTCGTCCCCGGATGCGCCGGATGCGCCTTCACCACCACCGGGCACCCCGCAGCCAGAGCAGAGGCGGTATCGCCTCCCGCAACAGAAAACGCCAGTGGAAAATTGCTCGCTCCAAAGACCGCCACCGGTCCCAGCGACCTCGACATCGATCGCACATCGGGCTTCGCCAAAGGCTTGCGTGCCGCATCCGCCTCGTCAATGCGAGCGTCCACCCACGAGCCCTCCTCCAGCACCTCGGCAAACAGAGCCAGTTGATTCGTCGTTCGCGCCAGCTCACCCTGCAGACGTGGCAACGGAAGCCCCGTCTCCAGGTTCGCGCGCTCCACAATCGCCGCTCCCTGCTCCGTCAGTGCGGCTGCAATCCTGCGAAGAAATGCCCCGCGATCCTTTCCTGTTGTCCCCGCATACGCGAAGAACGCATCCTGCGCCAGCGCAACAGCTTCATCAATCTGCTCCGCAGTAGCCGAATAAAATGGCGGCAGCATCTCGGCCTTCGTCGCCGGGTTCACACCATAAAATGTGGTCTCGCTCGGCGAGGCGACGCCATCGCCAATCAGGGAAACTCCCGAAAGGGAACTCTCAACCGTGGACATAGATATGCTCCTTCGCTCCCACCCGATACGCCACTAAATCAGCACAGCGGCCTCGCCCCACACTCACCCGAAGCGCGAGATCAGTGTAAATCAGGCGAAACAACATATGCCCCGGCCCTCGCCGCAAGTCCCGTCCCGCAATTTTCCTTTTGCCCTTCTTTCGTGCAAACTCGAAGCATGGTCCGTGTCGGTGTCGATGAAAATCTCTCCCCCGAGCTTCTGACAGACTTCCCCAACGAAGCCGAGATCGTTCGCATCCCCCGCAAGGGCTCCGAAAAACTCGATGTCGACTTCTGGATCCTTCCGTTCGCCCGCAAAGATGCGGCAACAACCTTCGCCCGTCTGCGCGGAGTAAAGGTCGTGCAATCCATGATGGCGGGCGTGGACTGGATCACACCCTGGCTGCCAGAGGGCATCACCCTCTGCGACGGCCGCGGCATCCACGACATCTCCACCTCCGAATGGGTCCTGGCCGCAATCCTCGCCTCCATGAAGCGCTTCCCGCTCTACCGCGACCTGCAGAGCCTCCACGAATGGGGCGGCCAGGCCGCCGAGCGCGATGGCTTCCTCAACGAGCAGGGAGCCCAGGCCGGCCAATACCGCATCCTCGGCGAAGACCTCTCCGGAAAATCCGTCCTCATCATCGGCTACGGTTCCATCGGCTCCGCCATCGAGGCCCGGCTCACTCCCTTCGGAGTCACTATCGTTCGCGTCGCCCGCAGCGCGCGCCAGTCGCCCCAGGTCCACAGCGTCTCCGAGCTTCATCAGCTCCTGCCCGCAGCCGACATCGTCATCGCCATCGTTCCCTTCACTCCGGAGACGGAGAAGCTCTTCGGCCCAAAGGAGCTAGCCCTGATGAAGCCCGGCGCCCTGCTCATCAACGCCGCCAGAGGCCCCGTCGTCGACACCGACGCCCTGGTCGAAGCCCTCGAAACCAGAAAGATCCGTGCCGCGCTCGACGTAACCGACCCCGAGCCTCTCCCGCCCAACCATCCCCTATGGTCGGCCCCCAACTGCCTCATCACTCCACACGTCGCCGGCTCCACCCCGGAGTTCATCCACCGCGCCTTCCGCTTCGGCGCCGGCCAGCTAAGGCGATACCTCGCCGGAGAACCTCTCGAAAACGTAGTCTCCGACGCAGGCTACTAGTGGTGTCTCTTTTGCCGCTTGCTTAGCGAGATCCGCTCCAGAAGAATGCTGGCGCTTCGTTGGTACTCTCATAACAAGCGCGTGTTCCTGGTGCGTACGAAGGGATTGATACCGAATGACTTGTTTCAGGTTGGCCACTGGCCTGCTTACCCTGGTGGCATTAACCGCCGTTGCACAGACAAGCAAGAAGCAAGACAAGCTCGTACATCTGAATCAGATCCAGGTTGTGGGAACACACAATAGCTACAACACAGGCTTCGCACCCAGCGAAGAGAAGTACTTCTCATCCCATTACCCAGCTGCCTTTCATGGCGTGGACTATCACCACCAGTCACTGTCGAAGCAGCTGGATGCAGGCGTTCGTCAACTGGAACTGGATATCGTTACCGACCCTGAAGGTGGCCGATTTTCGCACCCGAAGATCGTTGAGCTCACAAAGGAGGCAGGCCTTCCTGCAGACTCTGACTTCGACCCGAACCACGACATGGACAGGCCCGGCTTCAAGGTCATCCATCTCGGGGATCTGAACCTGCGCAGCAGTTGCCAGACCTTTGTGCACTGTCTTCAGGACATTCGTGGATGGTCGAAGGCGCATCCCAAGCACGTTCCAATCTTCCTGTTGATTGAAGACAAGCAGGGACGTTTGAGCCAGCTTCCCGGCGCTACAACCGCGGAGCCGTGGACGGCAGAGACCTGGGACGCAATGGACGCAGAGATTCGTTCTGTCTTTCCGGTGAAGGAGCTGATCACGCCCGACAAGGTGCGGGGAAAGTATCCCACGCTGGAAGCTGCAGTTCTTGCGGGTCGATGGCCGACGCTGGCGGAGTCGCGCGGCAAGGTTCTCTTTCTTCTATACAACAAGCCATCAGCTCCGGCTTATCGGACGGGTCATCCGCTTCTGCAGGGCCGCGTACTCTTCACAAACTCTGAGCCCGGCCAACCCGACGCCGCCTTCGTGGAGCGCGACAAGGGCGAGCAGGATGCTATTTCTGCATTAGTAAAGACCGGCTACATCATGCGTACACGCGCAGACTTCAATACCGATCAGGGCCGCAAAGACGATACGACCCGGCGCGACCTGACCCTGGCAAGCGGAGCTCAGATGGTCAGCACCGACTTCCCTGTGTCAGAGCCGGCGCCGTGGACCGGCTATAGTGTTGGTCTGCCGGGTGGCTTGACGGCACGGTGTAACCCCGTAAACGCACCCCCTGAATGCAAGGACAAGCTGCTGGAGCCAGGAGTAATGACTAGGGAGCCCTCTCCTTCGCGTCAGCCATAAACAAGGCAAAGCGTGCATGCATAGGAGCTGGAACGCGAGATTAGTATTGCTACGCTGTAGACAACCCCGTCACAGCGCGCAAAGGCCGCGCCGGAGATTCACGGCGCGGCACAATTTTTAAAGCGACGACCTACATGCGACGAACCCGAGGCACGCGAGGGAGATCGTCATCGTGCTCCTCCTCATCCTCATCATCATCATCATCGTCCTCGTCGTAGTAGCCTTCGTCCTCCTCGTCTTCCTCTTCTTCGTCGTCCTCGTCCTCATCATCGTCATCGTCGACGACGTCGTCTTCTTCGTCTTCCAAGTCGTCGTCATCTTCGTCGTCTTCTTTGTCGTCTTCTTCGTCGTCTTCATCCTCGTAGTCATCGTCAATGCTGCGTGCTGTCTCTAGGGCTTCGTCGTGGGGAATGGGTTCAAAGAAAGCAATCATCTCAAGGGGGCGAAGTGATTCGATGATTTCGGTCGTGATGGGCGCGATGGCCATGAACATGTCTCCTGTTCGCATTATTGTATTGGGGTAGGATGCATGGAATTGCAAAAGGTGAGTGTGAAAATTAAGGATTTTCAGACGACCCCCAGCGAAAAAAATTAGAAGATTCCAGCCCTGCACTTCCCCCGGCCATCCAATCTCCCTTGTTCTCCCTTTGTGCCAGATCAGGTCATCTGTCTCAAACCGAGGCATCCCGGACGAAGAAGAAATCGTACGGAGACCCTCATGACCAGCTCCATCCGCAGATACGGAGTCCTCATTCTGCTCGCCACGTCCCTCATGGGCTCCCTCTCTCTCCCCGCGCAGCAGGCCCCTCCCGTTCCCCGCACCGCCGAGGAGGCCCTTCATCAGATGTCCGATCTCGCCGGAGTCATCTTCGTCGGCGAGGTCACCGCCGTCCGTCATCGCCAGGGCGAGCAGGGTGCCTCTGGCGTCGTCGAGATCGACTTCCGCATCGACCAGGCCGTTCGCGGCTGCGCCTCGAACAGCACCTTCACCCTGCGAGAGTGGGCCGGCCTCTGGGAGGGCGGCGACGAGCGCTACCGCCCCGGCCAGCGCCTCCTCATGTTGCTGCACTCCCCCAGCCTCTCCGGGATCACCTCTCCGGTCGGCGGCATGGATGGCGTCTTCCCATCCGCGCCGCCAACACCTCCACCCAGGACTCCGCCGCTCCGCTTGCCTCCGCCTCCACAACAACGGCCGCCGATCCCCTCACCGACACTGCGCCGCTCGTAGCAGACCTCCGATGGATCGGAGCCCGCATCCTGCGCTCCGCCCCCTACGCCTCAACCGTCTCCGCAACCAACCAGGTGGCCACAACAACGACCGATACTACCGACACTGCACCTCAGCAGTCCCCCGTCTCCACTGTCGTTGAGATGCTCAATTCCTGGCAGCAGACTCTGCCATGATCTCCACCCGGACCTCCACCCGCGGACGAAGCCTTCTGCTCGCCCTCCTCTCGCTTCTCCCCGGCACAGCTCATGCCAGTGGACCCCGATGGGTCACCGGCCAGCCCTATTACAGTCCCGAAGGCGTCGCCATCACCTGGTACACCTCCAGTCCGCGATACTTCACCGACCCTGGAGACCTCAGTCCCTACGTCAGCCACTCCGCCGCCGACGCTATCGTCAACGCTGCGGCAGCCGTCTGGACCGTCCCTAGCGCAAACCTCAACCTCCTCTATGGAGGAACCCTCGCCCAGCACGCCAGCTCCGACAACGTCTACGCCGCCAGCACCGGCATCGTCTTTCCCTCCGACACGCTGAGCGCAAACTACCTCAACATCCAGATCGCCGTCCTCTACGACTCCGACGGCTCCATCATCGACCTCATGCTCGGCAACGGAGCCAGCTCTCCCTCCAGCTGCCGCCAGAACGCTGTCCTCGAAAGTGTCGACGCTATCTCGACCGCCGGGAAGATCAGGCACGCCATCCTCGTCCTCAACGGGCGCTGCACCGGTCCCGCTCCCGAGCAGCAGCTTCAGCTCCAGTACCAGCTCATGCGAGCCTTCGGCCGTGTCCTCGGCCTCTCCTGGTCCCAGACCAACGACAACGTCTTTACCGGGACCCCCACCCCCACCATCCAGCAGGCCATGCACTGGCCCATCATGCACCCTATCGATGTCATCTGCGGTCCCTACACCTACCAGTGCACACCCCAGCCCTTTACCCTGCGCGACGACGACGTCGCTGGCCTCAGCCTCCTCTACCCCGTCGGAGTCGGCGCTGCTCCCTCCGTCCCCCGGAAAGACCAACACCCTCACCCGCGCCAGTCGCATCGTCGGAAACATCACCTTTCCCAACGGACAGGGCATGCAGGGCGTCAACGTCGTCATCCACCGGCTCGAGCCCTCCTGGCAGACCCCCGACGCATGGGAGGACACCTCCGCCGTCACCGGCGCTCTCTTTCGCCGCCGCAGCTCCACCCCCCTCAACAAGGTCACTTCGTCCCCCTCCGCCAACATGGGCTCCCCCAGCGCCAGCCTCGAAGGAGCCTACGACCTCTTCCGCACTCCTTTTGCCTACGATTGGGAGCCCTGGCAGAACCTCATCCTCTCCACCCAGCCCATCAACCCTCTCTACATCGGCCCCTACGCCGTCGGACCCTATGATGCCAACGCCGTCGCTCTCCGGGCCCTCCCTCCAGCAGACCCACTACGTCACCACCGCCGGACAGGCACGCGTCGACTTCCTCAGCCCCAACGCCGCCCCAGCCTGTCTGCCCCTCCTGGACGGCACCGAATTCGCGCCCGCACTCATCCCCTTCACCGGCTGGTGGACCGGCAATCTCTGCTCCTACAACCACACCGCATGGTCGCTCCTTCCCGTCAAAGCCTCCCGCAGCTTCACCATCGAGGTCACCGCGCTCGACGAAAGCTCCCTCGCCACCCCGTCCAAGATGATGCCCGTCATCGGGCTCTGGAACGCAACCGACGCCACCGGAACCCTGCCCTCCATCGCCCTCACCCCGTCGGCCTTCAACACCTCCTCCACCGGCATGACCGCCATCTCCACACAGACCTCTCAGCCCCAGTTCCTCCGCATCGCCATCCTCGACCAGCGCGGAGACGGACGCCCCGACTTCGCCTACAGGGCCCGCGTCCTCTACGCCGACTCTGTCACCCCCTCCACGGTCCCTGCCAAAGGCGCCCCTATCATCATCACCGGCATTGGCTTCCGCCCTGGCAACACCGTATCCATCAACGGTGTCTCCGCCAGCGTCTCTTCCTGGACCTCCACCGCCATCACCGCCGTCGCTCCTCCCCTGCTTCACAACACCCGCCCCATCGCCGCCACCGTCGCCGTCCAGGACCTTTCCACCGGGTGCTCCACCTCTATGACCGGAGCTCTCAATTACCAGGCCGCCCTGCCCGAGCTCACCCTCCTCTCCGCGCCCTCTGGCATCGTCATCGCCCGGACCCCAGCAGCCACCCCCTTCGCCGTCAAGGCAATCTCCGGCGACGGCGTCACCCCCCTCGCCAACGTCTCCATCACTCTCTCCACCACCTTAGGACAGGTCCGTTTCGAAGCCTGCGGATCCTCCACCTGCACCCTCACCACCGGCTCCTCCGGCACCGTAACCTCCGCCGTCACCCCGCTTATCCCGGGCCTCGTCACCCTCTCTACCATCAGCTCCATCGGCGACATCACCGCCGGCTTCATCGTCCTTCCCCGTATCCAGACCATTACCGCCATCCAGCCGCAGCTCTACCTCGCGCAGAGCTCCGTCCTCACCTGGAATCCCCAGGTCACGCTCGCCGATAACGCCGTCTCCACCGCCGGCCTCCCCGTTCAGTGGACACCGCTCTCCGGCCACATCACCCTGACCCCGCCCATCTCCTCCACCAACCAGCAATCCCTCGCCAAGGCCACAGCGACCGCCGGCCCCCTCGACGCCGACTCTCAGGCCACCGCCTCCGCCTGCGCCTGGAATGATTCCCCACCCTCCACCTGCGCCACCTTCGCCATCTCCGGCATCGGCAACTCCGCACTCCAGCTCAGCACCGCAAGTGGAGACCAGCAGTCCATCGACGCCGCCAGCGCCTTCGCTCCCGTCGTCCTCCTCGTCACCGATTCCACCGGCCATCCCGTCGCTGGCGCAACCGTTAGCATCCGTCAGACCCTCAGCCCTGGTCGCCTCCATGTCCACCTCAGGGACGCTGCCCCATCGCTCCCGTCTACGGATCCTCCTCCACCACCCTCATCTCGGGCCTCGACGGAACCGTCTCCGTCACCGCTCTCGAGCCCGCCGCCTCTCCCGAACTCATCCAGGCGGCCGCCACCACCGGAACCAGCGGCTTCACCGCCTTCCACCTGCAGAAGTCCCCATAGCATCAGGAGAACCACCCCGCAGTCCGCGTCGCAGACCCCTCCTCGCGCATCAAAATAAAGGAGAACCGCAGAGTCAGAGGCACTTCAAAGGAGCCAGGCAGCTATGGCGGATGGCAGCAATCCTGTACGCAAACGAGTCGTCATCATCGGCGGAGGCTTCGCCGGCATCAATGCGGCAATCAACCTCGCCCGGCTCCCCGTCGAGATCACCCTCGTCGACCGCAAGAACCACCACACCTTCCAGCCGCTTCTCTACCAGGTCGCCCTCGCCGTCCTCTCCCCCGCCGAGATCGCCCAGCCCATCCGCTCCATCCTCCGCGACCACCAGAACGTCGAGGTCCTCATGGACGAGGCCGTTGGCTTCGATCTCCACCAACGGCGGGTTGAGCTCAAGACCGGAGCCTTGCTCGAGTACGACTACCTCATCCTCGCCACCGGCTCCACCCACTCCTACTTCGGCCGCGACGACTGGGCAAAGCTTGCCCCCGGACTCAAGACCATCGAAGACGCCACCGAGATCCGCCGCCGCGTCCTGCTCGCCTTCGAGCTTGCCGAGCGCCAGATGCAGGAGGCCGGAACCCATCCTCCCCTCAAGTTCGTCATCGTCGGCGGTGGCCCCACCGGAGTCGAGCTCGCCGGTGCCATCTCCGACATCGCCCGCCTCTACATGGCCCGCGACTTCCGCCACATCGACCCCGCGGCCGCCGAGGTCCTCATCCTCGAAGGCTCACCCAGCATCCTCGCTGCCTATCCTCCTCACCTCCAGCAGAAGGCCCTCGAGCAGCTGGCCGCCCTCGGAGTCCACATCCGCACCAACGCCCACGTCACCGACATCCAGCCCGGCTACGTCGTAGTCGGTACAGGTCCCGAGGCCGAGCGCATCGACTGCACCGTCACCCTCTGGGCCGCTGGCGTTCAGGCCTCCCCGCTTGGCAAGATGCTTGGCGTCCCGCTCGACCGCCGCGGCTGCGTCCTCGTCGATCAGTTCCTCAACCCTCCCGGCCACCCCGAGATCTTCATCTGCGGCGACCTCGCCCACGTCGAAGAGAACGGACATCAGGTCCCCGGAGTAGCCCAGCCCGCCATGCAGATGGGAACCTACGCGGCCAAGCGCATCGCCCGCCTCGTAGCCCGTGGCCTAGGCAGCGACGGAACCGGCCTCAACGAGCCCTTCCACTACTTCGACAAGGGAGACATGGCCACCATCGGCCGCAAGGCCGCCGTCGCTAACATCAAGTGGCCCTTCGTCGGCCAGTGGAGCGGATTCCCCGCCTGGATCGTCTGGCTCGTCGTCCACATCTTCTTCCTCATCGGATTCCGCAACCGTATCGCCGTCTTCCGCCAGTGGGCCTGGACCTACCTGTTCTTTCAGGATGGTGCCCGCCTCATCACCGGCTCCCAGGAGCTCCCCGGCTGGGACGCCGAATACGGAAAGCCCCAGGAACCACCGGCTACCGATCCCATCAACATGGCCCTTCCCAAAACCTAGCCGCGGCTGTGTCTAAATCGCTCGAGACTAGTGCGTGGACGGTTTGGTAGGCATCACCACATCCTCGCTCGCCTGTAGATGATAGATCCCTTCCAACACCTGCCTGTACACATTCATCGGAGGCAGAAGCGCCTTTGCGCGCCGCTCATCCAGGTGGGACGGATCCTCCACCGCATACATCGCCATCTTTCCGTTGATGAACTTGAACTGCGTGCCATAGAGCTGCTGCTTGCCCTCTGCCACCAGTTCCTTATCGACTACCAGCGCCAGACTCGAGCCGTCGATCTTGTCCTCGGCGGCTAACGTCTGCAACTCGGGTAAGAGTCTCCTCTGCCACGCGTGGTCCGCCGTATGCGTCAGAATAAGCATCGCGCCATTCGACGCCTCGATCCCCACAAGCGAGATCACCGGCCAACCGCTCTTCGCAACGATCTGCTTCAGCTCTTCGGTCAGACGTCTGTCCGTTGCCGAAAGCGCCGCGATCATCGCCTGGGTCGGCTTCGAAGTCTTCTGCCCATGCGTAAATCCTCGCGCTGCCTGATCCTCATCGCGCATCCGCAACAGTTCTCGCTGCAAGGCAGCATCGGTCCCCGGCCCATTCTTTTCGATCAGGGCATCATGCCGTTTCTTCGCTTCCATCTCCCATGCAGCGGGCTTTTCATTACTGGCCGATTGCTGCACAGCCGCTAGCTCGTTTGACGAGAACACAAAAAGGCAGACGGCAACAACACAAAGCAAAGGCAAATGGAGGCGGGGCATGCCCTCATTCTATGAGAATCGCACGAAGTCCGCCGGATGCCCTATCTTCGCCGCACATCTCAATAAAAGACGGACGACCGGTCCGCTCCAGCCGTCCGTCTCTCAGTCTCTTACCAGTTCTGCAACTGTCCTTTTCCCCATTCTCCATGCGGCATATCCCAGGAGATTGTGTCCACCGGCGGTACGAGAGCAGCAGCCGCCGGGGTTACAGCCGATGAGGTGGTGATGCCCGCTAATACTGAATGGCTCAGAACGAACTCCCCGACCTTCGTCGTACCGGAGTCGACCTCGACGGTGCAATCCGGGTTGACGACGCCGTTATAGTTGGTTGTAAGTGGGTCCTGTAGCACTCCATCGACGATAACGATCTCGGTTACGCCCACATTCACTACCCCGCTTTGACTCCCGCTATTACTGAAGATGAACTTAATGGTGCCCTTCCTGACGTTTTCTCCCGTGCCGCCGTCGACGAGACTGTTAAACGACAGCCCGTTAAGCATGTCCGCCGTGCACCCTCCCGCAGCATTCGATGTCAACTTCGCCATCGAGGAATTAGCTGCCAGATTCGTCGTCGAGGGATCTTGCGTCTTGGTCCCCGTATAGACTCCGTCATCGCCATTGTCTCCGTTGGCGAGAAGGCTGAACGAGCCGCCTTCGCGAGTGGTCTGGTTCAACGAAGTTACGCTGAGATTAAACGTGCGTTTGTAGCCGGTTGCCTGAACCGTGAGCGTTCCATCGCACCCGTTGAGGCCGTTAAATGTGTAGTTCCCCGTCACTGCGGTATGCTCGGTAAGCGTGCTATCGATCTCTTCGTCCAGCTTTCCATCGGTGATATTGCCGGAGCCGTCCAGCACAATGTAGCCAGTGGTGTTGCGTTCTTGTTCAAAATGGAATATCCCCTCCAGAAGATCAACCACGTGCTTTGCACCTCCCCCTATAACGAATTTTCCATTGAGATTGCTCTCGATGCAGGAGTATTGGGCATGAGCGGAAACCGCGGTAAAGGCCGCGGCCACTATCATCAAAGCGATTCGCATGAGTTTCATAACCGTTCCCTCTTTCTCTGCGTTGGTGATGCGGCAATGATCTTGCACCGGTGCGCTCGTCCTGCGCACCGGCACACGCGTCGACTCTTTGTCTATGGGAGAGGTTGCAGTAAAACTGCTGAAGCATGCGAGCGCCCACTGCGAATCCGAACGACTCGCTCGTCTCCTGGCGATGTCAGCTCGCAGCAGGCGCTCACACGAAAGTGGATCAGCTTAAAGCTGTGTTCAACTTCTTCGGATCATCTCTTGGGGTAATACTGGCAGGCAACGTAATCGTGTCCGCCTCCTGTCCCATTGGGGAAGACGACCGCTCCCCATTTGCCCCCTGATCTTTCACATGCGTACTTCAGATCAAGCACAGCCTTGAACAGCGCGCTACCCTGCTTGAACTGTCCATTCGACGTGTAATTTGCGAAGTACCACTTGGCGGGCTCAATGATGCCGGGAGGATCATAGAACTTCCACGCACAGCCCTGACCTAGGCTAACCGGGAACTTTTGTGTCATGGTCGCAATAGCATCTTGAACCAACGGCAGGTTGGCAGTGTCTGTGCAAACCTTATTCGGATTGTCAAACTCCACGTGGGCATACGCCCTGTTCGAGGCTGCAAGCGACATGAAGAAGATGGCGCCCGTCACAATAAAGAAGCGAGCGAGCATAGATACGGTCTTTTTCGCAATGTTCAGCATCGTTTTTCTCCTTTAGGGCAGTTGTGTGACAGCGATTGGTTCCACGCACGGTCCAAGCGACGTGTTGCTGCAATCCGTCACCACCGTGCGTCGTCCGGTAAAGGGATTGACCTGAAACAGGACTGCCGCGGACGGATTGGCTTCCAGGTATTCATCGGCGACAAGCAGATTGCCGCTGATGCCAGGAACGCCCACAATGGCATGCTCGTCCCCTCCCAGCATGCCCTGAGAAGAATTGCCGAAGTCAGTCACGATCGTACGATTCCCGAGACTACTAATCCGTAACACCGCACCAGACTCGTTGGCGCCGAGTTCGTTGTCGGTCACGTAAATCGCTGTCCCCAGTCCGAGCAATCCAGTCGCTGCCGTCGCAATCTCCTGCGGAGAAACTCCGACCTGCCCCTGTGACGAATCGCCAAGATCGCTCAACAGGGTACGGTTGCCAAAGATGTCCACGGCAAAGACAGCGCCCACACCATTGGTTCCCGCATTGTTATCCAGCACGACGAAACCGGCATTCAATCGCAGGGCCTGTAAGATTCCTGCGGGTACCGTGGCGATGGAGACGGGATTTAAGCCGAGAGGACCCTGCGCAGCATTGCCAAAGTCAGTCAGAAGAGTGCGGGTGCCTGTCCCTGGATCTACGCGGAACAGTCCACCGGAGCCGTTGGTGCCGGCATCGCTGTCGATGACATAGATCTGCGTCCCCAACCCGAGAAGGCCATTCGAGATCACCACTCCCGTCGGGTCAGCGCCAATTGGCCCCTGAGCGCTGTTGCCAAAGTCGCTCAGCAATGTGCGATTCCCCGTGGAGGGGTTGACTGTGAATACGCCACCATCGTTGTGGGTTCCCGCCTCGCGGTCGACGACAACAAGAACCTGTCCAAGCCCGAGCAGGCCCGCCGGAGCCCACGTAATGGCATTCAATCCGCCACCCCCGATAGGTCCTTGGGCACTGTTGCCGAAGTCGCTCAGGATAGTGCGAGTCCCTCCGCTTCCTACCTTGAGCAAAACACCGCCAGGAATAGCTGCCGTGGCGAGTTGATTGGGATCATCTGGATCAGGGAGAGGGAAACTAGCGACTTGCGTACCCAGCCCGGAATCCGCGATGACGGTGGTTTGAGCTTGGACATTCAGCCCTTCTATGAAGCAAAGGGTTGTAAATGCCCATATGACGGCAGCACTCTTTCGATAAAGCATACCGACGCTCCTTGATGAAGCACTCTGGTTAGGTCAAACATCTGTGCGCAATATCTGCAAAGGACGCAGATACCTTCTGATCGTGCAACTCAGATTTGAGGGGGAGGTTGCAGGGGGAAACAAAACGCAGGGCAGAGGGACCAAATGAGGAATCGAAAACCAGCGAGCTACTGGCTGCGAATCGAGTAACTCAGCCGTCCAAGAATCTACCCAGGTTGCCTGTAAGTCAATAGCGTGCAGCCACTTTCACGATTTCTTCATCACCAGGACATTCGAAGACAGGAACCCTGAGCTCATTGAAAGGCTTCCAAATCCTGTCAAGCGCATAAACCACGTATCTTCCTCAAACCAAGAGGGATCCAGGTTGCGGATCAGTTCTACTCGCTTCGTTACAATAGATTTAGGTGGAAAAACAAACCGCCCCCGAAGATTACCCTTCGGGGCGGTTTCTATGTAAGGCGTAAACTATTTGTTATCAATATTTTGATATCTAAACAGCTTATTATCAATATTTTACGAAGAATGTCCCCTGCCAAGATCAATAGAATCAATATTTTGCACAAAAACGAGGAGGGGACCCCCTCATAGATAAGCAGGATAAGAGGTGCCGTCTTCAGGCCGTGAAGCTCGTGCCACAGCCGCAGCTTTTGGTCGAGTTGGGATTGATGAAGTTGAATCCCTGCCGCATCAGCGTCTCCTCAAAGTCCAGCACCATTCCGGCCAGATAAAGAAAGCTCTTCGGATCCACAAAGAGGCGAACAGCACCGCCGCCCGTAGGATCGCCCGGCGTCTCGACGCCAGCGCCGAAGACGAACACACGATCCCGCTCCCGCGGCTGTGAATCGAACCGGATCGAGTAACTCAGCCCCGAGCAGCCGCCGCCCATCACGCCCAAGCGCAGGCCACCCTGCTCCGGCGAGACGCCCTCCTTGGCCATGGCCACGCGGATACGCTTCAGCGCATTCTTCGTGATCTCGACCGCGGCCTTCGCGCGCGGCTGCAGCCCCTCGGCCGTCAGCAGCGTCATCCCCGCAAAGGGATCCTTCGGCTGCTCGGCAACGGCGGCCGTGCCGTTCTGCGAAGTCGTCGGCTGAATCGAAACCATGGACATGAAAGCTACCTCAACCGTGTCTCACGTCCCACGGAGGACGCAGGGAAAGAACCGCTCCCTGAAGCGGATATGCTGAAATTTTGATGATGCAAAATCACCCCGCGACGCGCGAAATACTCGCTCGGCACGGGGTGCGATGTCTTGAATCGGAGCCTTAGTGGGCTGCGACCGCAGCAGCTTCGGTCTCGGCGACGCTGTTCTTCTTCTTCCAGTCTCCGATCGCTGCACGGATGGCGTCTTCCGCCAGAACCGAGCAGTGAATCT
>Ga0193743_1000707_pt1 | contig 26050 bp, 23 predicted proteins | sample L2c2metaG_FD_143038 | JGI IMG/M metagenome (GOLD analysis project Ga0193743, IMG submission 143038) | Soil microbial communities from a riparian zone of the East river system, Colorado, United States - L2c2 | ecosystem: Environmental > Terrestrial > Soil > Riparian zone | place: USA: East River...
ACCGCCCGCTGCCGCCAGAGCGGTCTCCACGGTCCCACCCCTGCCCAGCCGCTCACCGAACGCACGGTTGCGCGAACGCGGCGACGTGCACGTGGCGACCAGGTCACCGACGCCGGCCAATCCCGCGAGCGTGGCGCCCTTGGCGCCCAACGCGATTCCCAGCCGCATGATCTCGGCGAGACCGCGGGTGATGATCGCCGCAGCGGTGTTCTCCCCCAGGCCAACGCCCGCGGCCATGCCGCAGGCCAGGGCGATGACGTTCTTGCACGCGCCGCCGACCTCGGCACCCACCATGTCGGAGTTGGTGTAGGGGCGGAAGTATCCGGTGGACAACGCGCGCTGAAGCGTGACGGCCCGCCCGGAGTCGGCGCAGGCGACGACCGTGGCCGCCGGTTGCTCGTCGACGATCTCGCTGGCGAGGTTCGGGCCGGTCACCACCGCGACCCGGTCCGGGCCTGCGCCGGTCACCTGCATGATCACCTGGCTCATCCGCATCAGCGTGTTCAGTTCGATGCCCTTGGCCACGCTCACCAATGTGGTGTCGCCGCCCACGTGGTCGCGCCATTGCTCGAGGTTGGTCCGCAGGGTCTGCGACGGCACGGCGAACAGCACCGTGCACGCGCCCGCCAACGCCACCGCCGGGTCCCCGGTGGCTCTGATGGTCTTCGGGAGTTCGACGTCACCGAGGTAGGCGGCGTTGCGGTGGGTGTCGTTGATCTCGTCGGCCAACTCGCCGCGGCGCGCCCACAGCGTCACCTCGCTGCCCGCATCCGCGAGCACCTTCGCCAACGCCGTGCCCCACGCACCAGCACCCATCACCGCTGCTTCCACCACGGCTTCAATGTAGCTCGGACTTAGCTGGGCCCGTCGGCTGGCAGGATGGTAGTCATGAGCGGCTACCCCGCCGGCGACCGCGAGGACGTCGGGGTGATCATCGCGGTCAAGCGGCTGGGCGCGGCCAAGACGCGGCTGGCGCCGGTTCTCTCGGCGGAGGGCAGGGAGAACATCGTGCTGGCCATGCTGGTGGACACCATCAGCGCCGCGTCGGCGGTACCCGCGGTGCGCGCGATCACCGTCGTCACACCAGACGAGGTGGCCGCCGACACGGCGCGGGGGCTCGGCGCACGAGTCGTAGCCGACCCCACGCCGGAGCACCACCCCGACCCGCTGAACAACGCGATCCTCACGGCCGCCGCGGCAGTCGGCGCGACCACGTCGAACATCGTTGTGTTGCAAGGCGATCTACCTGCACTGCAACCGGACGAATTGGAGGAGGCGATCGACGCCGCACGGGGCCACCAACGCAGCTTCGTCGGGGACCGGCACGGCACCGGCACGGCGGCATTGTTCGCCTTCGGCGTCGCGCCCGATCCGCTGTTCGGCCCCGATTCCGCACGGCGCCATGCAGATTCGGGAGCAGCCGAGCTGACCGAGGCGTGGCCCGGTCTACGTTGCGACATCGACACCCCCGAGGACCTGACCGCCGCGATGCGGCTCGGCGTCGGTCCGGCCACCACTCGCGCGGTCGGCACGATCGGGCTGACGGGAGTCGACCGATGACCGCCGGACGAGCCACGCCTAGCCTCGGGCGTCGCCGATAGGGAATGATCGTCGGTGTGACCGAAGCCGAGACCCGACCGGCCGACGCCGAGTGGGCGTCGGAAAGCGCGGCGCCCGAGGCCCCACCTGCGGCGACTGCCGACGCGATCGACCTCGCCTCGGCTGAAGCACTGCCCGAGGACCGCTATCTCAATCGGGAACTCAGCTGGCTGGACTTCAACGCGCGCGTGCTGGCGCTGGCCGCCGACCCGTCGCTTCCCCTTCTCGAGCGCGCCAAGTTCCTGGCGATCTTCGCCTCCAACCTCGACGAGTTCTACATGGTGCGGGTGGCCGGCCTCAAGCGCCGCGACGAGATGGGCCTGTCGGTCCGGTCGGCCGACGGTCTGTCGCCCCGCGAGCAACTGCGCCGCATCGGCGAACGCACCCAGCAGATCGCCACCCGGCACGCCAAGGTGTTCGGCGAGCTCATCCGCCCCGAGCTGGCCGACCAGGGCATCGTGATCGTCACCTGGAGCGAGCTCGACGAGGCCGAGCGGGAGCGCCTGTCCACCTACTTTCACGAGCAGGTGTTCCCCGTCCTGACGCCGCTCGCCGTCGACCCGGCGCACCCGTTCCCGTTCGTGAGCGGGTTGAGCCTGAACCTGGCGGTCACCGTCAAACAACCCGAGGACGGCACCCAGCACTTCGCCCGAATCAAGGTGCCCGACAACGTCGACCGGTTCGTCGAACTCCGCGTGCGGGACGGCTTCGAGGGCGAAGTGCAGTTCCTGCCGATGGAGGAGCTGATCGCGGCCTTCCTCGACGTCCTGTTCCCCGGCCTGGAGATCGTCGAGCACCACGCCTTCCGCATCACCCGCAACGCCGACTTCGAGGTCGAGGAGGACCGCGACGAGGATCTGCTGCAGGCGCTGGAACGCGAACTGGCGCGGCGGCGGTTCGGCTCCCCGGTGCGACTCGAGATCGCCGACGACATGACCGAGAACATGCTCGAATTGTTGTTGCGCGAACTCGACGTCCACCCCGGTGACGTCATCGAGGTGTCGGGACTACTCGACCTGTCGTCGCTGTGGCAGATCTACGGCGTGGACCGACCCGACCTCAAGGACCCGCCGTTCGTCCCCGCCACCCCGCCTGCCTTCGGCGAGCGGGAGACGCCCAAGAGCATCTTCTCCACATTGCGCGACGGCGACGTACTCGTGCACCATCCCTACGACTCCTTCTCCACGACGGTGCAGCGCTTCATCGAGCAGGCCGCGGCGGATCCGAACGTGCTGGCGATCAAGCAGACGCTGTACCGGACGTCCGGTGACTCGCCGATCGTCAACGCGCTGATCGACGCCGCGGAGGCGGGCAAGCAGGTCGTCGCGCTGGTCGAGATCAAGGCACGCTTCGACGAGCAGGCCAACATCAAGTGGGCACGCGCGCTGGAGCAGGCGGGCGTGCACGTGGTGTATGGGCTGATCGGTCTCAAGACGCACTGCAAGACATGCCTGGTGGTGCGCCGTGAGGGCTCGACGATCCGGCGCTACTGCCACATCGGGACGGGCAACTACAACCCCAAGACCGCCCGACTGTACGAAGACGTCGGTCTGTTGACGGCATCGCCCGACATCGGCGCCGATCTCACGGACCTGTTCAACTCCCTGACGGGTTACTCACGCAAGGTGTCCTACCGCAACCTGCTGGTGGCTCCGTACGGCGTCCGCAGGGGCATCGTCGAGCGCATCGAGCGCGAGATCGCCGCCAAGCGGGACGGGGCCGACGCCGGAATCCGGCTCAAGGCCAACGCCCTGGTCGACGAGCAGGTCATCGACGCCCTCTACCGGGCGTCGCAGGCGGGCGTGCGGGTCGAGGTCGTGGTCAGGGGCATCTGCGCGCTGCGCCCGGGCGTCCCTGGGTTCTCCGAGAACGTGGTCGTGCGGTCGATTCTCGGCCGCTTCCTGGAGCACTCGCGAATTATTCACTTCCGCGCCATCGATGAGTTCTGGATCGGAAGCGCCGACATGATGCACCGTAATCTCGACCGCCGAGTCGAGGTGATGGCACAGGTGAAGGATCCGCGGCTGACCGCTGCACTGAACGACGTGTTCGAGTCGGCCATGGATCCCGCCACCAGATGCTGGGAACTCGCCGCCGACGGTCACTGGACGGCGTTGCCGCTCGAGGGCCAGACCGTACGTGACCACCAGGTGTCGCTGATGGAACGGCACAGGCACCACTGACGACGACGCTCGCCGGCTCGGCGGGGCACACCGGCCCCGAATGACCTGCAGGAGTTGAGGTGCCCAAGAAGTCCGATCCGCCCGCCAGCACGGCCATCCTCGCCGCGGGCGCGGTGCTGTGGCGTTACGCCGACGAGTCCGACACAACCGAAGTCGCCCTGGTGCATCGACCGCGCTACGACGATTGGTCACTGCCGAAGGGCAAGGTGGACCCCGGCGAAACCGAACCCGTCACCGCGGTACGCGAGATCGAGGAGGAGACCGGCTATGCGGCCAAGTTGGGCCGGCGACTCGCGTCGGTGAGCTATCCCGTCGAGCAGGGCACCAAGAAGGTTCGGTACTGGGCGGCGCGCGCGCTGGGCGGCGAGTTCACCGCGGGCGACGAGGTCGACCAGCTGATCTGGTTGCCGGTCGCGGACGCGATGAAGTGCCTGCAGTATCCGCACGACCGAAAGGTGCTGCGCCGCTTCGCCAAGCAGCCCGCCGACACGAAGACGGTGCTGATCGTCCGGCACGGCGTCGCAGGCACCAGGTCGAGGTACAAGGGCGACGACCGCAAGCGCCCGCTCGACAAACGCGGGCGCGCGCAGGCCGAGTCACTGGTGGGCCTGCTGCTCGCGTTCGGCGCCACCGAGATCTACGCCGCCCCCCTCACGCGGTGCCACGAGACGCTCGAACCACTGGCCGAGGAACTCGGGGTGACGATCCACGACGAGCCGGCGCTGACCGAGGAGGCCTACGCCGACGAGCACCAGGCCGGCCGGCGACGCGTCATCGAGATCGCGAAGAGCGATGGCACGCCGGTGATCTGTACCCAGGGCAAGGTGATTCCGGACCTCATCGCCTGGTGGTGCGACCGGGACGGCGTGCGGCCGGACAAGTCGCGCAACCGCAAGGGCAGCACGTGGGTGATGTCGCTGGTGGGCGACAAGTTGGTGGCCGCCGATCACATCGACAGTCCACTGTCCGTGCGCCCCTAGCCTTCACACTTCACAAGGACACGCCGTGGACCTGGGGTCCACGGCGTGTCTTGTACCGGAACTGATTCCGGTAGTGCTGCTTACTTACGGCCCTTCTTGGCCGGCGCCTTCTTGGCCGGAGCCTTGGTCGCGGCCTTCTTCGCCGGACCCTTGGTCGCGGCCTTCTTGACCGGAGCCTTCTTCGCCGGGGCCTTCTTCGCCGGGGCCTTCTTGGCGGGGGCCTTCTTGACTGCGGCCTTCTTGACTGCGGCCTTCTTGACCGGAGCCTTCTTGGCCGGAGCCTTCTTGACTGCGGCCTTCTTGACCGGAGCGGCCTTCTTGACCGCAGCCTTCTTGGCCGGGGCCTTGGTCGCGGCCTTCTTGACCGCCTTCTTCACGGCCGCCTTCCGGGCCGGTGTCGCCGTTGCGCCACGCTTCACTGCTGGTCCTTCCGCCGGGAGACGCTGTGCGCCAGACACAACCGCCTTGAATTGAGCGCCCGGCCGGAATGCCGGTACTGAGGTGGGCTTCACCTTGACCGTCTCGCCAGTGCGCGGGTTGCGCGCGACACGGGCGGCACGGCGGCGTTGTTCGAAAACGCCGAAGCCTGTGATGGTGACGCTGTCGCCCTTGTGGACGGCACGCACGATGGTGTCTACGACGTTCTCAACGGCGGCTGTTGCCTGCCGACGATCGGTGCCCAACTTGTCCGTGAGGACATCGATGAGCTCTGCCTTGTTCATGCAAAACCTCCGAAGCCAGTGGCCCACCTTGAGCCAACTGAAGGCTACGGTAAACCTTTACACCGCTGATTTCCAAGAGCCACGCCGAATTTCAGGAGTAGCTGGCCACCAATTAGGCAATCCGGTTGCCCCACACCGGCGGTGGTACGCCGGTCCTAAAACGGGGTTGCTGGACGCCATTTCGGCCCCGCCGGGCCCGGTGGTCAGGCCGGAAGCGTGCGCGGTTTCCAGCTCGGCCGGTGCTGCTCGAAGGCTGCGATCTCATCCTGTTTCCGCAGCGTAAGGCCTATATCGTCGAGTCCCTCGAGCAGCCGCCATGCGGTGTAGTCGTCAATCTTGAACGGCAGCAGGACCGTTCCTGCGGCGACGGTCCGATCTTGAAGGTTCACAGTGATTTCCAGCCCCGGCTGCTGCTCTATGAGCTTCCACAGCAGTTCCACATCGTCTTGGGCGACTTCGGCCGCGAGAAGACCCGCCTTGCCCGAATTCCCACGGAAGATGTCGGCGAACCGCGACGAGATCACGACCCGGAAGCCGTAGTCCATGAGCGCCCACACCGCGTGTTCGCGCGACGAGCCGGTGCCGAAGTCGGGCCCGGCGACCAAGACCGAACCCCTGTCGAAGGGCGGGAGGTTCAGGACGAACGACGGATCGTTGCGCCATGCCGCGAACAACCCGTCCTCGAAACCCGTTCGGGTCACCCGCTTCAGATACACCGCCGGAATGATCTGGTCGGTGTCGACATTGGACCGGCGCAACGGCACGCCGATCCCGGTGTGGGTGCTGACGGCTTCCATGGCTGTCTCCTAGCGATTCTCGGGCAGGTCGGCGGGTGAGGACAGGGTGCCGCGCACCGCGGTGGCCGCGGCCACCGCTGGTGACACCAGGTGGGTACGCCCGCCCTTTCCCTGTCGCCCTTCGAAGTTTCGGTTCGACGTCGCCGCGCACCGCTCCCCCGGCGCCAGCTGATCGGGGTTCATGCCCAGGCACATCGAGCAGCCTGCCTGGCGCCACTCCGCACCGGCCGCGGTGAAGATCTCGCCCAGGCCTTCGGATTCGGCCTGCGCCCGTACCCGCATCGATCCGGGCACCACCAGCATCCGCATCCCCTCGGCGATCGCCCTTCCGCGCAGAATGTCGGCGACGACCCTGAGATCCTCGATGCGCCCGTTGGTGCACGAGCCGACGAAGACGGTGTCGATGGCGATGTCGCGCATCGCGGTGCCCGGCGATAAGTCCATGTAGACCAACGCCTTCTCCGCCGACTGGCGCTCCCCCTCGTCGAACATCAGCTCGGGGTCGGGCACCGCATCGGCCAGCGGGACGCCCTGCCCGGGGTTGGTCCCCCAGGTGACGAACGGGCTGAGGGTCGCCGCGTCGAGGTAGACCTCGTTGTCGAATTCGGCTCCCTCGTCAGTTCGCAACCGAGTCCACGCCTGCACTGCCGCATCCCAGTCGGCACCCGTCGGCGCGTGCGGACGGCCCCTCAGATATTCGAACGTCGTCTCGTCCGGGGCGACCATGCCCGCGCGTGCGCCCGCCTCGATGCTCATGTTGCACACCGTCATGCGCCCTTCCATGGACAGCGCTTCGATGGCGCTGCCGCGGTATTCGATTACGTAACCCTGGCCGCCGCCGGTACCGATCTTCGCGATCACCGCGAGGATGACGTCCTTGGCACTGACGCCGGCGGGCAGCACGCCGTCGACGTTGACGGCCATGGTCTTGAACGGCCGCAGCGGCAGCGTCTGCGTGGCGAGCACGTGCTCGACCTCCGAGGTTCCGATGCCCATCGCCAGGGCACCGAAGGCGCCGTGGGTGGAGGTGTGGCTGTCGCCGCACACCACGGTGGTGCCGGGCTGGGTCAGTCCGAGCTGCGGTCCGATGATGTGGACGATGCCCTGCTCGACGTCGCCCATCGGGTGCAGCCGGATGCCGAACTCTTCGCAGTTGCGCCGCAACGTCTCGACCTGAATGCGCGAGACCGGGTCCGCGATTGGCTTGTCGATGTCGATCGTCGGCACGTTGTGGTCCTCGGTGGCGATGGTGAGATCCGGTCGCCGCACCGGTCGGCCGGCGAGCCGCAGCCCGTCGAAGGCCTGCGGACTGGTCACCTCGTGGACGAGGTGGAGGTCGATGTAGATCAGGTCCGGCTCCCGCGAGGTTCCCTCGCCGGATCCGGCGACCACGACGTGGTCGGCCCACACCTTCTCTGCCATGGTGCGTGGTTTGTTGGTCATGACGTCTTCAATCCTTCGGGCGATCCGCAGGTGCCGGGCTGGCTATCTCACTATGCGGGAAGTTAGTATCTCCCTGTGAGACAGGATAGCGGTATCGGCGTGCTCGACAAAGCCGTGGGCTTGCTGCACTCGGTGGCCGAGTCGCCGTGCGGGCTGGTCGAGCTGTGCGAGCGAACGGGCCTGCCGCGCGCGACGGCCCATCGCCTGGCCGCCGGACTGGAAACCCACCGGCTGCTGGCGCGCGACGCCGAGGGCCGGTGGGGCCTGGGCCCCGGACTGACCGAGCTGGCGGGCCACGTGAACGACCCGCTGCTGGCCGCGGGCACGGTCGTGCTTCCGCGGTTGCGCGAAATCACCGGGGAGAGCGTGCAGCTCTACCGTCGGGAGGGCACGTCGCGGGTGTGCGTCGCCGCGCTCGAGCCCCCCGCCGGACTTCGGGACACCGTGCCGGTCGGCACCCGCCTGCCGATGACCGCGGGGTCGGGCGCCAAGGTGCTGCTGGCATTCAGCGACGCCGGCACCCAGCAGGCGGTCCTGCCGTCGGCGAAGTTCACCGACCGGACGCTGGCCGAGGTGCGCAAGCGGGGCTGGGCGCAGAGTGCCGCCGAACGGGAACCCGGCGTGGCGAGTGTGTCCGCGCCGGTGCGGGACGGCCGTGGCGTCGTGATCGCGGCGGTGTCGGTGTCGGGCCCGATCGACCGCATGGGCCGGCGGCCGGGTGCACGCTGGGCGGCGGACCTGCTGGCGGCGGCCGAGGCGCTGACGCGACGACTCTGACGATCGGCTCTGCGCACACGGCGCGAGCCACTCGTACTTCCACTCCCTCACCGCAGCGCCGACAACGCTCGCGGCCCGCAACGCAAGTGCGCCCGGTTTCGATTCGAAACGGGCGCTCTTTGCATCTGCTGACGCAGGACCGGATGTGGTAGCCCCGATGGGATTCGAACCCACGCTACCGCCGTGAGAGGGCGGCGTCCTAGGCCGCTAGACGACGGGGCCAGAACCAATCCGGTGAGCCAGCATAGCTCAGGAGAGAATGCTGACCTAATTCACATCGTTGGCTGGGGTACCAGGACTCGAACCTAGAATGGCGGTACCAGAAACCGCTGTGTTGCCAATTACACCATACCCCACGGGCTGCCTATAACCGCAGGTCACAGGCATTTTCCGGACCGGTCGTGCGATGGGGCGGACCATCGCCTGCCGTTCACGGGCCGACGTGCAGACTACCAAAGATTTCGGCGCCGATTTTCATGCCTCCGCGGCGTGGTCGCGTCCGGCACGCAGCCGGCTGAGGCTGCGGCCGCGGCCGAGCAACTCGAGCGACTCGAACAGCGGCGGGCTGATCGAGGAGCCGGTGGCCGCCACCCGAATCGGCCCGAACGCCTTGCGGGGCTTGAGCTCGAGCGTGTCCAGCAGCGCGGCCTTCAGCGCGCCCTCGATCGCGGCCGTCGACCACTCCCCGACCCCGTCGAGTGCCGCCAGCGCCGCATCGAGCACCGGGACGGCCTCGGCGCGCAACTCCTTGGCCGCGGACTTCTCGTCGAGCATGAACGCGGCGTCGTCGAGGAACTTCAACAGATCCCACGCATCGCCGAGCACGACGATGCGGGTCTGCACCAGCCTGGCGGCCTCGGCGAACCCGGCTTCATCGAGCCCGGTGTCGTGCCCGTGTGCGCCGAAGTAACCACGCAGCCGTGCCGCGAAGTCGTCTTCGGCCAGCAGCCGAATGTGCTCGGCGTTGATCGCGTCGGCCTTCTTCTGATCGAAGCGAGCGGGGTTGGAGTTGACGTCCTTGACGTCGAACGCGGCCACCATCTCGTCGAGGCTGAACACGTCGTGGTCATCGGCGATCCCCCAGCCCAACAGCGCCAGATAGTTCAGCAGGCCCTCGGGAATGAACCCGCGGTCGCGGTGCAGGAAGAGATTCGATTGCGGGTCGCGCTTGGACAGCTTCTTGTTGCCATCGCCGAGAACACTTGGCAGATGAGCGAATTCGGGGACCCGCTCGGCGACACCGATGCGCATCAGCGCCTGGTACAGCGCGATCTGCCTCGGCGTCGAGGGCAGGATGTCCTCGCCGCGCAGCACGTGGGTGATCTTCATCAACGCGTCGTCGACCGGGTTGACCAAGGTGTACAACGGATCTCCGCTGCCGCGGGTGATGGCGAAGTCGGGCACCGTGCCCGCGGCGAACGTCGTCGGCCCGCGCACCAGGTCGTTCCAGGTCAGGTCGTCATCGGGCATCCGCAGTCGCAGCACCGGCTTACGGCCCTCGGCGGCGAACTGTGCGCGCTGGGCGTCGGACAGGGTGCGGTCGTAGTTGTCGTAGCCCAGCTTGGGATTACGGCCTGCCGCGACGTGGCGGGCCTCGACCTCCTCAGCGGTTGAGTACGCCTCGTAGACCTCGCCCGCGTCGCGCAGTCGGGCCACCACGTCGCGGTAGAGCTCACCGCGCTCGGATTGGCGGTACGGCGCGTACGGGCCGCCGACCTCGGGCCCCTCGTCCCAGTCCAGCCCCAGCCAGCGCAACGCGTCCAGGATGGCGGCGTAACTCTCCGCGCTGTCGCGGGCGGCGTCGGTGTCCTCGATGCGGAACACGAAGGTGCCACCCATGTGCCGGGCGTATGCCCAGTTGAAGAGCGCGGTCCGCACCAACCCGACGTGCGGGGTGCCGGTGGGCGACGGACAGAACCGGACCCGAACGTTTCGTGGCTGCGTCATCATTTCTTCTTGCGCACAACGGGATTGGACAGAGTGCCGATACCCTCGATGGTGACGCTCACGATGTCGCCGTCCTCGATCGGCCCGACGCCCTCGGGCGTGCCGGTCAGGATCAGGTCACCGGGAAGCAGCGTCATCACAGCCGAGGCCCACTCGATGATCGCGCCGACGTCGTGCAGCAGCAGCGCGGTGTTGCTGTGCTGGCGCACTTCACCGTTGACCTCGGTGCGCAGGTCCAGTTCGGACGGGTCGATCTGGGTCTCGATCCACGGCCCGGTCGGGCAGAACGTGTCGTGGCCCTTGGCACGCGTCCACTGGCCGTCCTGTTTCTGCTGATCCCGGGCCGAGACGTCGTTGGCGATGGTGTAGCCGAGGATGACCTCCGCGGCCTTGGCCGCAGGCACGTCCTTGCATGGTCGTTCGATGACCGCGGCCAGTTCGCCCTCGTGGTGCACCGGGTGGGCGTCGGCGGGCAACTGGATGGCCACGTTGGGGCCGATGATCGCGGTGTTGGGCTTGAGGAAGATCACCGGGTCCTCCGGCGGCTCGCCCCCCATCTCGCGGGCGTGCGCGGCGTAGTTCTTGCCCATGCAGACCACCTTGGGCGCCAGGATCGGGGCGAGCAGGCGCACGTCGGCCAGCTGCCAGGAGCGCCCCGTGAAGGTGGGATTGCGCGATAGGTACTGCTCCGCGATCTCGCGGCAGATCTCTTTGTTCGGCTCGCCTTCGATACTGACGAAGGCGACGCCGTCGGGACTGGCAATTCGACCAAGACGCATTCATCACAGCGTAATGAGGCCCGAATGCCGCGCCGAGGAAAGGGGTCGAGTCCGGGCCGGACGCCAACAGGGCCGCACCGTGGCCATCATCGGATATCTCACATCTCGGGATTCATGTTTAACATGTTGAGATCTCCGTGCCACCATGATCGTCATGACCAGCTGGACCATCGGCACCGTGCGCCGGTGGTCCATGTTGGTGCTCGCGCTCACTGCGACCTTGTGCGCCAACGTGTTCATCAACGGCGTCGCCTTCCTGATTCCCACTCTGCACGCCGAACGCGGTCTGGACCTGGCCGAGGCCGGCCTGATGTCGTCGCTGCCCAGCTTCGGCATGGTCGTCACCCTCATCGCCTGGGGATATGTGGTGGACCGCGTCGGCGAACGCATCGTGCTCGCGCTGGGCTCCGCGCTCACCGCGGCCGCAGCATTCGCGGCGGCCTGGTCGCACTCCCTCATCACCGTCGGAGTCTTCCTGTTCCTCGGCGGCATGGCGGCCGCCAGCAGCAACTCCGCGAGCGGGCGACTCGTCGTCGGATGGTTTCCGCCCGACCAGCGCGGCCTGGTCATGGGCATCCGCCAGACCGCGCAGCCCCTGGGCGTCGGCCTTGGCGCGTTGGTGATTCCGCAACTTGCCCAGGCCCACGGCGTGGCGGCGGCCCTGCTCTTCCCTGCGATCGTCTGTGCGTTGGCCGCGGTGATCAGCGCGGTCGGCGTACTGGACCCGCCGCGGCCGCCCCGCGGCGAGGCGCACGCCGACGACCTGGCCAACCCGTACCGCGGCTCGTCGGCGCTGTGGCGCATTCACGCGGTGTCGGTGCTGCTGGTCGTGCCCCAGTGCCTGGTTTGGACCTTCACCCTGGTGTGGCTGATGACCGACCGCGGGTGGTCGGCGGCCTCGGCGGGAGCGATGGTGACCTTTGCGCAGATCCTCGGTGCGGCAGGCAGGATCGTCGCGGGCCGGTGGTCGGACAAGGTCGGTTCGCGACTGCACCCCGTCCGGACCATCGCGATCGGCGCGGCGATCGCCATGGGCCTGCTCGCGCTGACCGATCTTCTGCACTCGCCGCTCAGCATCGCGGTGATGGTGGTCGCGTCCGTCATCACGGTGTCCGACAACGGCCTGGCGTTCACTGCGATCGCCGAGATCGCCGGTCCGTTCTGGAGCGGTCGCGCCCTTGGCACGCAGAACACCAGCCAGCTACTCACCGCGGGCATCGTCCCACCGGTGTTCGGCGCCCTCATCACCGCGGCCGGGTTCCCGCTGGCATTCGCGGTGTGCGCGCTGTTCCCGTTGGTGGCACTGCCACTGGTGCCGGTCGACGCCGATCCCCTACGCGGGCCGCCCGCCTCGCCCGGCTGAGTTCTGGTCGAGCGGTCCAGCGCTGACGACCCGGGAGCGCGGCAGCACCAAGACGGCGGCGGCAAGAAAGCAGAGTGCCCCGACGAAGGTGCCCAGATTGGCGAGGCCCTCGTCGGCGGTGGTCCCCGACATCCCGACGAACGCACCGATGGCACTGACGCCGAACGCGACGCAGCCGATCATGTTGACCCACTGCGCCTGCCAGTCGCGCGACTTCGGCAGCCAGACGCCGGCCCCTGCGGTGACGGCGATGATGCCCAGCGCACCACTGACCAGGAATGCGAGTGAACCGGTGGCGTCGGGTGCCCACACCAGCCGACGCTCGGTCAGTACCGCGTGCGCCCACACGGCGGTACCGGTGCTGACGTTGAACAGCACGGTCCCGGCGAACTGCGTAGCCGCCGAAAGCCATTCGGCGCTTCCCTCGGGACCTGAACGAACCAGCTGAATCCACGCCGCGCTGGTGAAGAACCACGAGCCAACGAAGCACAGGGTGTTCGCCGCTACGGCTCCCGCGAGCCAGGCGAATCCGGGCGCCGTCGCGGTCGCGAAAAAGGTCGATCCAATTGCGAACAGCCAGCATTGATGGGTCAACGTGACCGTCGCGGATAGCCGACTGCGCACGCCTACGGCGCCCGCTCGAGGTTCTCGGCGCACTGGACCAGCATCGCGGCGAGCCGGTTGCGCTCCGGCGGCGTCAACCCGTCCACCATGGCCACGTCCACTGCGTCGACGGCGGCGTCACCGGCAGCCAGGCGCTTCCGGCCGGCGGCGGTCAGCGCCAGCGCGCGGGCCCGACCCCGCGGTGCCGTCGACGCATCGGTGACCAGGCCGGCGGAGCGCAGGCCGGTCAGCAGATCCTGCAGGGATTGCCGGGTGACGAAACACCGCCGCGCCAGTTCCGACGCGGACGCGTCGGGAAGGTCGGCCAGCGCGCGCAGCGCCGCGTCTGCGCCATCGACAACCCCGTCGGCCGCAACGCGGCGTCGCACCGGCGCCGCAGCGACTGCTGCACGCGCTTCATCAGGTACCCCGCCGAGCGTTCGGTTTCCATTGACCGCATGACAGGAACCTTACATTGCGCTACGCTAATGATGTAAGGAACCTGACACGGAGGAGAGCGAGATGACCACCATCGAGCAACACGGACCCCACGCCACGCTGATCAACGTGTTCACCGTCGAGCCGGAGCAGGCATCCGCACTCGCCACGCTGCTGAGCGACGCGACCGACGAGGTGATGCGTCACTTGCCCGGGTTCGTATCGGCCAACATCCACGTCAGCACCGATGGGACGCGCGTCGTCAACTACGCACAGTGGGAGAGCGCCGAGGCATTCGAAGCGATGCTGGCCGATCCCATCGCGCGCGAACACATGGCGAAGGCCGCCGGCCTCGCGTCGGGCTTCGACCCGCATCTCTACACCGTCGAATCGGTGCACCAGCGCTAGGAGCTAGAGCTTGCCTGCGATGCGGGCGCCGACCTCGGTCGTCGACAGCTTCTCGTCGCCACGGGTGGCCAGGTGCTCCTCGACGGCCTTGTCCACTCGGGCGGCGGCGGCGTCTTGCCCGACGTGCGCGAGCAGCAGCGCCACCGACATGATGGCCGCGGTCGGATCGGCGATCCCCTGTCCGGCGATGTCGGGCGCGCTGCCGTGCACCGGCTCGAACATCGACGGGTTGGTGCGCGTGGCGTCGATGTTGCCGCTGGCGGCCAGCCCGATACCACCGGAGACGGCCGCCGCGAGGTCGGTGATGATGTCGCCGAACAGGTTGTCGGTGACGATGACGTCGAAGCGGCCGGGGTCGGTGACCATGTGAATCGTCGCCGCGTCGATGTGCTGATAGGCGACTTCGACGTCCGGGAAGTCCGCCCCGACCTCGGCGACGGTCCGCGACCACAACGAGCCGGCGAACGTCAGCACGTTGGTCTTGTGCACCAACGTCAGGTGCTTGCGCCGCTTGGCCGCCCGCGCGAACGCGTCGCGCACCACGCGCTGCACGCCGAACGCGGTGTTCAGGCTCACCTCGGTGGCCACCTCGTGGGGGGTGCCGACGCGGATCGCGCCACCCGTGCCGGTGTAGGGGCCCTCGGTGCCCTCGCGCACGACCACGAAGTCGATGGCGGGATTGCCGGCCAGTGGGCTGTCGACACCCGGAAACAGCCGCGACGGACGCAGATTGACGTGATGGTCGAGCTCGAAGCGCAGCCGGAGCAGCAGCCCGCGCTCCAGCACGCCGCTGGGCACCGACGGATCACCGATGGCGCCCAACAGAATCGCGTCGTGCCCACGCAACTCGTCGACCACGCCGTCGGGCAGCGTCTCCCCCGTCGCGTGGTAGCGCCGGGCACCCAGGTCGTAGGTGGTCTTCTCGACACCGGGTAGCACGACGTCGAGCACCTTGAGTGCCTCGGCGATGACCTCGGGTCCGATCCCGTCGCCGGCGATGACTGCGAGCTTCACGACAGGTCCACCACTTCCAGCGTCACGGCGCCGACGTCGGTGCCGATCGCGGTCAGTACGTCGGACGGCACCTGGCGGTCCAGCCGCAGCATGATCGTGGCGCCCGCCCCCTCGGCGTCCTGGCTGAGCTGGGCGGCCAGAATGTTGGCGCCGGCGGCGCCGAGAAGCGTGCCGATCTTGCCGAGTGCGCCCGGCTGGTCGCTGTAGTTGATGATCAGGTTGACGCCCTCGGCACGCAGATCCAGGTTGCGGCCGTTGATCTGGACGATCTTCTGGACCAGCTGCGGACCTGACAGCGTGCCCGCCACGTTGGTCACCGAGCCGTCGGAGTAGACCGCGCGTACGTCGACCACGCTGCGGTGGTTGGGGCTCTCCGTTGCGGTGCTGATGTCGGCGGCCACACCGCGCTCGGCGGCCAGGGCCGGTGCGTTCACGAACGTCACCTGATCCTCGATCACTGCTGAGAACAGCCCGCGCAACGCCGAAAGTCGCAGCACACCAACGTCTTCGGAGGCCAACTCGCCGCGCACCTGCACCGACAACGAGGTCGGCAGCTCAGATGACAGGGCGCCGACCAACAGGCCGAGCTTGCGGACCAGATCCAGCCAGGGCGCCACCTCCTCGCCGACGACCCCGCCGCCGACATTGACGGCGTCCGGGACGAATTCACCGGCCAGCGCCAGCTTGACGCTCGCGGCGACGTCGGTGCCGGCGCGGTCCTGCGCCTCCTCGGTGGAGGCACCCAGGTGTGGGGTGACGACGACCTGAGGCAAATCGAACAGCGGACTGTCGGTGGTCGGCTCGGACGCGAAGACGTCGATGCCCGCGGCGCGGACATGTCCACTCGTGACGGCCTCGGCCAGGGCCTCCTCGTCGACCAGTCCACCGCGGGCGGCGTTGACGATGATCACCCCGGGCTTGGTCTTGGCGAGCGCCTCCTTGCCGATCAGCCCGGCGGTCTCCTTGGTCTTCGGCAGGTGCACCGAGATGAAGTCGGAGCGTGTCAGCAGCTCATCGAGGGACAGCAGTTCGATGCCGAGCTGCGCGGCGCGGGCCGGCGACACGTACGGGTCGTAGGCCACCACGTGGGTGCCGAACGCGGCCAGCCGCGCGGCGACGAGCTGGCCGATGCGGCCGAGCCCCACCACGCCGACGGTCTTGCCGTAGATCTCGGTGCCGGAGAACGACGAGCGCTTCCAGGTGCGTTCGCGCAGCGATGCGTCGGCCGGGGCGATCTGCCGGGCCGCGGCCAGTAGTAGCGCGAGCGCGTGCTCGGCGGCGCTGTGGATGTTCGACGTCGGGGCGTTGACCACCAGCACGCCGCGCGCTGTGGCGGCGTCGACGTCGACGTTGTCCAGCCCGACGCCGGCGCGGGCCACGATCTTGAGTTTGGTGCCAGCGGCCAGCACCTCGGCGTCGACGGTGGTGGCCGAGCGGACCAGCAGCGCGTCGGCGTCGGGCACCGCGGCCAGCAGCTTCTCCCGATCCGGGCCGTCGACCCAGCGCACTTCTACCTGGTCACCCAGGGCGGCGACAGTCGACTCGGCGAGTTTGTCAGCGATCAATACAACGGGCAGGCTCACGCAAACAGAGTAATGCGCTGTAATCGAGCCATGGACATCACCGTGGTCGGTAGTGGGCCGAACGGTCTGAGCGCCGCGGTGATCTGCGCCCGCGCCGGGTTGTCGGTTCGGGTCATCGAGGCTCAGTCGACCGCGGGCGGCGGCGCGCGGACCATGGCCGACCCCGAGTATCCGGGCGTCAGCCACGACATCTGCTCGGCGGTGCACCCGCTGGCACTTGCCTCGCCGTTCTTCGCCGAGTTCGACCTGCCTGCGCGGGGCACCCGCCTGAACGTTCCCGAGATCGCCTACGGAAATCCCCTGCCGAACCGGCCCGCGGCCATCGGGTACGTCGACATCGAACGGACCTGTGCGGAGCTGGACGACGGGGCGTCCTGGCGACGCCTGCTGGGCCCACTGGCCGCCGACTGCGACGGCGTGGTCGGCCTGCTGCTCGGCGACAAGCGGTCGCTACCGCCATCCATCCCGGCCGCGTTGCGCGTCGGCCCGCGACTGCTCGCGCAGGGCACTCCGTTGTGGCGAACACTGATCGGCGAGGACGCGCGTGCGCTCTTCAGTGGTGTTGCGGCGCACACGATTTCACGGATGCCGTCGCTGGTGTCCTCGGGTGCAGGTTTGATGCTGGCCACGCTCGGGCATGCGGTCGGGTGGCCGATCCCGGTCGGCGGCTCACAGGCCATCCCCGACGCGCTGATCGCCGATCTGCGCGCGCACGGCGGCGAACTCGTCCTCGGCGAGGAAGTCACCCGCCCACCCGAGGGCGTCGTGCTGTACGACACTGCCCCGACCGCACTGCTACGGATCTACGGCGACGCGCTGCCATCGCGGTATGCGAAGGCGTTGCGCCGCTACCGGTTCGGCCCGGGTGTGGCCAAGGTCGACTTTGTACTGTCCGGTGAGATCCCCTGGCGCGACCCCCGACTGGCGCTGGCGCCCACACTGCACCTGGGCGGAACCCGCGCGCAGATGGCGTTGGCCGAGGCGGAGATCGCCAAGGCCAGGCATGCCGCGTGGCCGATGGTGCTCGCCGCCTCCCCGCACGTCGCCGACCCGGGCCGCGTCGACGCCGCCGGTCGTCGACCGCTGTGGGCCTACGCCCACGTGCCCGCGGGTTCGACGGTCGACATGGCCGACGCGGTCACCGAGGTGTTCGAACGCTTCGCGCCGGGCTTCCGCGACGTGGTGGTCGCCGTGCGCAGCGTGCCGGCGGCGGGCCTGGCCGATCACAACGCCAACCTGGTCGGCGGTGACATCGGCGTCGGCGGCAACAACATGTTCAGCGCGCTCACCGGCCCGACGCTGCGCCTCAACCCGTGGTCGACGCCGATCCCGAAGGCCTACCTGTGCTCGTCGGCCACTCCGCCCGGCGGCGGCGTGCACGGGATGGCCGGCTACTACGCCGCGCGCACGGTGTTGCGCCGCGAGTTCGGCATCAAGCAGCTGCCGAAGCTCTCACCGTAGGTTGTGTGCGCTTAGACGCGCCGGCGCGTGTCAGCGCACCAAGCCGCGTCGCTGGGCGGCGGGGCTACTGGACCGGCGAAGTCCCCGGCCACAGTGTCATGCCGCCCTCCGGCGGTCCAGGAGCCTGCGCCGCCTCGCTGGGCGGCGGGGCGGCCGGTCCGGCCGGCGGAAGAACTTGATACCCGGGCCACAGGATCAACCCGTCCTCAGGCGGTGCGGGTTGCCTCTCAGCTTCCTGGGCCTGTTCGCCGGTCGGAGCCACGCACAGCTGGGTTTCGCTCACAACTCCCCCGCTTTGCCAGCAGCACGTGTTCACGTTCGAGTTGTATTCCTGAAAAGTCATCTCGCCCGTTTGATACTGCGCCAATGCATAAGCCATACAGTCGTCATAATGCCTGATATCCCACTCTCTGGGTTCCGCGCACGCGACTGCGGGATCTGCGACTGCGCTGACACTGAATGTGGCCGCCGCCGCGAGCAGAGTGGCGAGTGCGAGGCGACGCAAATATTTGGGGGTACGGCCCGTCATGTGTGCTCCCTGCGCTCGGCGCATGTGGCCTAGACGCAAATCCCCGTACTTGACGGACGGTCACCACGACTGGTCTTGGATACGGGCAACTATCCGCCGATTAAATGGCCATGTCCAGCGCATTGGCACAGCAGGAAAAAGTGCTTGACGGCGCAAAGGCCGGCGTGCGCTAGCAAACGCGTCGGCCACACTTCTTGCCAAAAGACAGTTTCGGCGCGCAAACCCGCGCTGAACGCGGTGACCGCGGATTTGCGCGCCGAAATCGCAGGGGGGTGAGGAGGGGTTACGCCGTTTCGGTGATGGGGCGGTCGACCCAGCTCATCAGGTCGCGCAGCTTCTTGCCGGTCACCTCGATCGGGTGCTCGGCGTTCTCCTTGCGCAGCTTCTCCAACCGCTTGTTGCCGCCCTCGACGTTGGCGACGAGTTCCTTGACGAAGCTGCCGTCCTGGATGTCCTTGAGGATGGCGCGCATCCGCTCCTTGGTGTCGGCGTCGATGACGCGCGGGCCGGACAGGTACCCACCGAACTCCGCGGTGTCGGACACCGAGTAGTTCATCCGCGCGATGCCGCCCTCGTACATCAGGTCGACGATCAGCTTGAGCTCGTGCAGCACCTCGAAGTAGGCCATCTCGGGCGCGTAACCGGCCTCCACCATGACCTCGAAGCCGATCTTGACCAGTTCCTCGGTGCCACCGCACAACACGGCCTGCTCACCGAATAGGTCGGTCTCGGTCTCTTCCTTGAAGGTGGTCTTGATGACGCCGGCCCGGGTGCCGCCGATGCCCTTGGCGTAGGACAGCGCAAGCGCCTCGCCCTCACCGTTCGGGTCCTGGTCGATCGCGATCAGGCAGGGCACGCCCTTCCCGTCGACGAACTGACGGCGGACCAGATGACCGGGGCCCTTGGGCGCCACCATTCCGATGGTGATGTTCTCGGCCGGCTCGATCAGATCGAAGTGAATGTTGAGGCCGTGGCCGAAGAACAACGCGTTGCCGGCTTCGAGGTTGGGCTCGATGTCGTTCTTGAAGATCTCCGCCTGCGCGGTGTCCGGCGCCAGCAGCATGATGACGTCGGCCCACTTGGCGACCTCGGCCGGGGTATCGACGGCGAGCCCCTGCTCGGTGACCTTCTCGCGGGACTTGGAGCCCTCCTTCAGACCGACCTTCACCTCGACGCCGGAGTCACGGAGGCTCAGCGAGTGCGCGTGGCCCTGGCTGCCGTAGCCGATGACGCCGACCTTGCGTCCCTGGATGATCGACAGGTCTGCGTCGTCGTCGTAGAACATCTCAACTGCCACTTCGGTTTCCTTCTCTGTATTGGTGTTTCGTCGAAACTCGTTTACTTGACGATGCCGCGGGGCCCGCGGGCCAGCGTCACCATGCCCGACTGGGCGATCTCGCGGATGCCGTAGGGCTCGAGCAGCCGGAACAGCGCCTCGAGCTTGCCAGGTGTGCCGGTGGCCTCGACGGTCAGGGACTCCGTCGACACGTCGACCACCTTGGCACGGAACAGGTTCACCGCCTCGATGATCTGCCCGCGCGTCGCGGCGTCGGCACGCACCTTGATCAGCGCCAGCTCACGCGAGACCGAGTTGTCCTCGTCCTGCTCGACGATCTTGATCACGTTGATCAGCTTGTTGAGCTGCTTGGTGACCTGCTCGAGCGGGAAGTCCTCCACCGAGACGACGATCGTCATCCGGGAGAGGTTCTTCTGCTCCGTGGCGCCGACGGCCAGCGACTGAATGTTGAAGCCGCGCCGGGAGAACAAGGACGCAACACGCGCCAGCACGCCGGGCTTGTCCTCGACGAGGACCGACAGGGTGTGAGTGGTGGTAGTCACGCGTGGCCCTCGTTGTCTTCGTCGTCGAACAACGGCCGAATGCCCTTGGCCGCCTGGATCTCGTCGTTGCTGGTGCCTGCGGCCACCATCGGCCACACCTGGGCGTCGGCGCCGACGATGAAGTCGATCACCACCGGCCGGTCGTTGATCGCCCGAGCCTGGTTGATCACGTCCTCGACGTCTTCGGCTCGCTCGCAACGTAACCCGACGCAACCCAGCGCCTCGGCCAGCTTGACGAAGTCGGGTATGCGGCGGCTGTGCGTGGCCAGATCCGTTTGGCTGTACCGCTTGTCGTAGAAGAGCGTCTGCCACTGTCGCACCATGCCCAGGTTGCCGTTGTTGATGACGGCCACCTTGATCGGTGCACCCTCGACGGCGCAGGTGGCCAGCTCCTGGTTGGTCATCTGAAAGCAGCCGTCGCCGTCGATCGCCCACACCTCGGCGTCGGGCCGCGCGAACTTGGCGCCCATCGCCGCGGGGATGGCGTAGCCCATGGTGCCGAGCCCGCCGGAGTTCAGCCACGTCTTCGGGTTCTCGTACTTGATGAACTGCGCGGCCCACATCTGGTGCTGGCCGACGCCCGCGACATACACCGCATCCGGACCGGCGATTCGACCCAACGTCTCGATGACGTACTCCGGGCTCAGGCTGCCGTCGCTCTGCGGGCCGTAGCTCAGCGGGTAGGTCGACTGCACGCTGCGCAGGTACTCCCACCAATTGTCGATGTTCAACGTGGAGGCCGAAACGCCGTCGCGGCGCAGTGCCTCGACCAGATCCGTGATGACCGCCTTCACGTCACCGACGATCGGCACGTCGGCATTGCGGTTCTTGCCGATCTCCGCCGGGTCGATGTCGGCGTGGATCACCTTCGCCTCGGGCGCAAACGAGTCCAGCTTGCCGGTCACGCGGTCGTCGAAGCGGGTGCCGAGCGCGATCAGCAGGTCGCTCTTCTGCAGTGCGCCCACCGCAGCGACGGTGCCGTGCATGCCCGGCATGCCGAGGTTCTGCGGGTGACTATCGGGGAAGGCGCCGCGCGCCATCAAGGTGGTGACGACGGGGATGCCGGTCAGCTCGGCCAGGTCCATCAGCTGATCGGTCGCCTCGCCGCGGATGACGCCGCCGCCGACGTACAGCACCGGCTTGCGGGCGGTGGCGATGAGCTTGGCGGCCTCGCGCACCTGCCTGCTGTGCGGCTTGGTGTTCGGCTTGTAGCCGGGCAGATCGATCTTCGGCGGCCAACTGAAGGTGCACTCGCCCTGCAGCACGTCCTTCGGGATGTCCACCAAGACGGCACCTGGACGGCCCGATCGGGCGATGTGGAAGGCCTCGGCCATCACCTGCGCGATGTCGTCTCCGCTGCGGACCAGGAAGTTGTGCTTCGTGATCGGCATGGTGATGCCGGAGATGTCGGCTTCCTGGAAGGCGTCGGTCCCGATCAGGGCACGGCCGACCTGCCCGGTGATCGCCACCACGGGGATGGAGTCCATCTGCGCGTCGGCCAACGGGGTCACCAGATTGGTCGCGCCGGGACCCGAGGTGGCCATCATCACGCCGACCTTGCCGGTGGCGTGCGCGTACCCGCTGGCGGCGTGCCCGGCGCCCTGCTCGTGGCGAACCAGCACGTGACGCAGCTTCTGCGAGTCATAGAGGGGGTCGTAGACCGGGAGCACGGCGCCCCCGGGGATGCCGAAGATGACCTCGACGTCGAGTTCCTCGAGTGAGCGGATTACCGCCTGCGCACCGGTGAGCTGTTGCGGGGCAACCTTTCTCGGCTGCGGTGTGGGCGTGGTCGCGACGGCCGGCGTGCCGTTGGCACGATGCGCGGGCTCCGGTGGTCGCGTGGTGGGTGCGCTCACGTTTTCCTCTTCGGTCTTCGTCGTTTCGATCTCTGGGTTCTCGGGCAACAAAAAACCCCCGTCAGCGTCAGCTGCACGAGGGTTGCGCGTCGATGCTCGTAGGCTCAGGCCTGGTTACGCACCAACGCGCTTACCAATTACTACGAGCGATGCGAACGTCTGCATAGCAGTCGACGGTAGCCTCCGCACAGGTCAAAGGTCAAATTCCGGAGGTCAGGAGCGCGGCGACCCTGGAAAGAATTTCGGCCGGTGCAAGGATGGTCGTCGTGAGTTCGCCGTCCGCCTCGGGTGCCAGCGCACCCGTCATCGTCAAGATCTCGCCGATGGCCCATCTCGCGGTCGGGTTCTTCACCCTCGGCCTGCTGGCCCTGGTACTCGCCCAGCCGATCTGGTTCGCCCCGCTTCTGGTGCTGCCGGTGCTCGCGTCCGCGGCCATCTTCCGCTACCGGACGGTCGCCGACCGGGACACCGTCACCGCGCGCACGATGCTGAGCAGCCGGACGGTGCCATGGTCCGACGTCGATGGCCTTCGGTTCGACAGGAGCTCTTGGGCTCTCGCCCACCGCAAGGACGGCTCCGAGTTCCGGCTTCCCGCGGTGACCTTCGCGACCCTGCCGCAACTGACCGCGGCCACCGACGGCCGCGTGCCCAATCCGTACGCCTAGGCCAACGGGTTGGCGCCGTTGAGGAACACCCAGACCGCGATTCCCGCGCCGATGCCCACCAACAACGCGATGAACGAGCCGATGAACGGGCGACGCGCCCATCCGCGACCGGCGTCGAAGCCGTAGCGCCCCGGGCCGGTCAGCGTGAGCGCGGCCGCCAACACGATCAGCGTCACCTGATACTCGTGCCCATCGGGCAGGAAGAACGGGAAATAGCCGGAATCGGGCTGCGCGGCCACCGCCGCCAGCAGCCCGTTGATCAGGTAGGCCAGCGCGGCTGCGGCGGCCAGCGGCGTGAACAGTCCGAGAACCAGTAGGGCTCCGGCACCGATCTGCGCCCCGGCACCGACGTAGGTGAGGATGTTCGCGTGTTGGTAGCCGAGGTCGGCCAGCGACTGCTCGAAGCCGCCAAGGCCAGACCCGCCCCACCAGCCGAACGCCTTCTGCAGACCGTGCGCGATCAGCAGCGCACCCAGGCCGACGCGCAGCAGCATCAGCCCAAGATCCTGGGTGCCGCGCCGGCCCGCGTGACGCGCCTGGTCGCGGGTTCCGCCGTCCGGTTCGATTTCGGTCGGCTCGACCGACGACGCGGCGTGCCGACCGCCGGGCTGAACGTAGGGCAATGGTTCCGGCTCACCGAGCAGCCCGTAGGTGCCCTGATCGAGGTTGGGGGTGCCGGTGTCGTAGCGTGGAATCGCGGTGGTCTCGAAGTCACCGCCGTAGGTCGAGGATGGCAGGTCGTCTTCGGGGTCGACCAGGCGCGCTGACGCAGGTCGCGCAGCAGTGTCTTCGGGCCGTTGCCACGGGCGCGGGTCGTGAGAGGTACTGGTCACACTTCCAGCGTAAGTGCTAGTGATCCGCGAGTCGCGCATTGGCGCGGCGCTTTCGCGCACCCATTTGGACAGCGACATGCGACGACCGGCGTGGCGCGCATCGCCCGACCATCCGTAACCTGGCGTGCATGACACAGCGCCGGCCGTTGCGAGGAGTGTTGGCCCTGCTGTGTGCCGCACTGTTGGTGGGATCGGGTTGCGCCCGATTCAACGAGGCGCAATCGGAACCGTTCACCACCGAACCGCAGATGGAGCCCGGCGAGAGCTCGACACCACCGCCCCCGCCGCCGTTGCCGCCGAAGCCCTTTCCCAAGGACTGCCCCGCGCCGGGCGTGATGCAGGGCTGCCTGGAGAGCACCAGTGGGCTGGTGATGGGCCCGGACAGCCAGTCCGCCCTGGTGGCCGAGCGGCAGACGGGCGCCGTCAAGAACGTCTCGGTGAGCGCCGAGCCCAAGGTCAAGGTGGTGATCCCGGTCGATCCGTCGGGTGACGGTGGCTTGCTGGACATCGTGCTGTCGCCGACGTATTCGCAGGACCGGCTGATGTACGCCTACGTCAGCACGCCGACCGACAACCGGGTGATTCGGATCGCCGACGGCGACGTGCCCAAGCCGATCCTCACCGGCATCCCCAAGGGCGCGACCGGCAATGCAGGCGCACTGATCTTCACCAGCCCCACCACCCTGACGGTGCAGACCGGCGACGCGGGCAACCCCGCCCTGGCGGCCGACCCGGCGTCGCTGGCGGGCAAACTGCTGCGCATCGAACAGCCCACGACGGTCAATCAGGCGCCGCAGACCACCGCGCTGAGCGGCCTGGGGGCCGGCGGCGGACTGTGCATCGACTCCTCCGACGGATCGCTCTACGTCACCGACCGGACGCCTACCGCCGACCGGCTGCAGCGGATCACCAAGGACTCCAAGGTCTCGACGGTGTGGACCTGGCCGGACCGTCCCGGCGTGGCGGGCTGCGCGGCGTCCGACGGCACCGTCCTGGTCAACCTGGTCAACACCAAGCAGACCGTCGCCGTCCGGTTGGCCCCCGAAACCGGCGCGGTCACCGGCGACCCCGAGGTGATCCGCCAGGATCAGCACGGCCATGTCTGGGCACTGCAGTTGTCGCCCGACGGCAACGTGTGGGGCGCGACGGTCAACAAGACCTCGGGTGACGCCGAGAAACTCGACGACGTGGTCTTCCCGCTCTTCCCGCAGGGTGGCTTCCCGCGCAGCAGCGCCGACAACACCTAGGCGTGGGCGTCAGGCGTTCGCGCCGCCGTCGACGGTCAACACCGCGCCGGTGATGTTCCGTCCACGGCATCTGCCAGGAAGGCGACGGTGTCCGCGACGTCCGTCGGTTCGGCGTATCGACCCAGCGCGCTCAGCGCACGTTGGTCGTCGGCGGTGGGTCCGTCGGCGGGGTTACGAACTGTTGCGCGTGGAGTGCATTTGAGTGTGCGTAAGTGTTTTTGAACGGGTGTGAATGGCAAACGTCCGAAGTTGCCGCGGATCTTGTCGGACCCGGATGCGAAGGTCGTTGTTATGGAGCGTCGCGGCCGGTTGGCCTGTTGGGGTGGAGCATCTGGAGGCTGCGTGGTCTGCGCGGGGCGGCTGGATTGTGGTCGCCGGTCCCGTTGAGAGGACCGATGATCTGGTGCGCGACGTGATCGAGGTCCTCACGTTGACGTGTGCCCGGTTGTACGGCCGGCGCGGGGCGTCGAACCGGGCGATGCGCGTGCTGGCGGCGACCGCACATGGATCGGGCCAGGCGCCGTGATCGTCGGGATGCGTACCCGGGGTCAGGCCGCGAGGATCGCCGCGGCCACCGGCGGGGCGCATCTTGCCGGTAAGCCCAAACCCGATGGGACACCGTCGTTGTCGCGGTATGTGGATGTGGGTGCTGATTTCGAGGCGCACCGGGTTGCGGTGGAGTCGGTGTCGGTGCTGTTCGACCTTTATGACGGCGACGCCGGCTGCTACGCCCAGACGGGTTCACCCGGTCAGCCGTTGCCCACCGGGTGGGTGGTGGCGGCGGCGAAGTTCGAGGTGCAATGGCCCACCGAGCCGGCGCGGGCGGCGCTGGTGCGCTCGCATTTCGGGGCGCGGCGCAAAGCGTTCAACTGGGGTCTGGCCCAAGTGAAGGCCGACCTGGACGCGAAAGCCGTTGATCCGACGCACGAGCCGGTGGGCTGGGATCTCGGGTCACTGCGGTGGGCGTGGAACCGCGCCAAGGAC
>Ga0193743_1000708_pt1 | contig 26028 bp, 24 predicted proteins | sample L2c2metaG_FD_143038 | JGI IMG/M metagenome (GOLD analysis project Ga0193743, IMG submission 143038) | Soil microbial communities from a riparian zone of the East river system, Colorado, United States - L2c2 | ecosystem: Environmental > Terrestrial > Soil > Riparian zone | place: USA: East River...
ATCCTCTCCAACTCGCGCACCATCGCACGCTCGTAAACCTCCTCGAACGCAGCCTTCGCCTCGGCGGGTACGAACGCGTTGACCACCGCGACCGGAGTGGGCAGGCAGACCTGCAACCGCAGGCGCTCCGGAACGGTCCCCTCGTCCTTCAGCCTCCGGAGGAGCGCATACGACGTCTCCGCATGCCGGCGATACCTCAGCTCCGGCAGTGAGATCTCTGCGACGGGCCGGGTCAGGCGCACCTCGGGATTCAGGAGTCCGGGTGTCCGTTCCACGACCGGACCAGGCTCGATGCCCTCGGCCGAGCACAGGACGTCGTACTGGAATCCGATCCAATGGTCGCGTTCGCCGCGTTCCCCGTCGGGCAGCCGGCGCAGGCTGTCCCCGACGTGCATCGCCGCGGTCCGGAAGACGTCCTCGGCATCGTCGAGACCCACCGAACCCACCAGATGCGTCGTCGCCACAAATCCTCCTTACGTTCGTGGATGTCCGGAGGTCAGAGATGTCCGCCGGCCAGCGCCACGTCGACCGCGGCCGCCAGCCCTTCTTGGTCGGATGCCCCGTCCCCGCGCCAGGCGACGTGCCCGTCCGGCCTGACTAGGACCACCCTGTTCGGTCCGAGCTGATAGTTCTTCTCCAGCTCGCCGTCCACCGGCTCAAGATCGTCGGTGCCGACGCGGTAGCACCTGATGGGGCACCCAGTCCGGGCGGTGACGGCGGCCGCGGCGTCCTCCCAGCCCCGACCGTCCGCTCCGACGATGAGCGAGAAATCCCGGTCGAACAGGTCGAGGACCGAGCGCCGCACGCCGCCACTGGTGATCCATGCGTGCGGGGCGCGGGCTCCCGGCTCCGCGACCGGCCGGTATGTCGTCGGCGACTCGCCGCCGGGGTAGCGGAAGCCGAGATCCTGGCCGGTCGGCTCAACGTGCTGCAGTTGCGCACGCAGCTCCGCATCGAGACGGTGGGAGTCCCGGTCGCGAGCGGCGGCCCAGATGTTCTGAAAGCGGTGACCGTTGGAGCGACTCCACGCCGCGTTTGAAAGCGCTACCGCACGTCGCTCCGTGGTGTAGCTCTCGAGCAGTTGCTCCGGTGCGACCCCGCGCCGTACGAGGTCGAGCTTCCAGATGAGGTTGTGGACGTCAGCGACGCCGGTGTTGATGCCGAACCCTCCCGTGTATGGGAGGGCGTGTGCAGCATCGCCGACCAGGAGGACTCGTCCGGCCTGGAAGGTCTGCGCGACGCCGACCCCGACGCGAAAGACCGCGGCGCTGATGATCTCCGGTTCGAGGTCGTCCCGCCCGACCGCGGCGCGGACGGCCGCGACAGCCTCGTCAAGGGTCGGCCGGTCCGGCCGGGTGGCGGTCGACGGCATGATCGTGATCCAGCGGTCCGCCTCATCCGCGGCCCCGACGGCAACGAAGCCGCTCCCCCCGCCGTCGCCATGAAGGCGATGCAGGGCCTGTCGCCGGTCAACAAACGCAGGTCCGCCCGCCAGTAGATGCTCGTCGCGTACGCCGACGGCCCCAACACCTCCAGTGCGATGCCGAGACCCTCGCGCACCCCGCTCGCTACGCCATCGGCGGCGATCACGTAATCGGCCCTCACCTCGGCCCCGACGCCCGCCGCGTCCCGCAGGGTCGCCACCACCCCGTCGGTGTCCTGCACAAGATGGAGCACCTCGACGCCCCGGTGCACGTGCACGTCCTGGGCGGCGAGGTGGCACTCGATCGTCTCCTCGAGGACGTTCTGCGCGATACGGCAGTTCCCGGCCGGCGTCGCCCAGTCGACATCTCCCAGGACGGGGCTGCGGGCGAACTCCACGCCGCCCACGGTCTCGCAGTAGATGAAGCGGTTCGACTCCACCGGCAGCTCCCTGGTGCGCAGCGCGCCCTCCAGACCCCACTGCCGGAACAGCTCCATCGCGCGCATGCGCACACCGCGGGCCTTCGGGTGACCCGACCGCTCGGCAAGCCGGTCGACCACGACGAGCTGAATCCCGAGACGCTGCAGGAGCACAGCGGCACTCAGGCCGACCGGACCCGCACCGACTACGAGGACTCCGGTACTGGACGGCAACATCGCTTGACTTCCCCATCTCGGTGGCATCTCGGAGCATGCCGCGGCACGTGGGCCCGCAGTAGCCACATCGGATAGGTCTGATCCCCACAAACGTGGGTGTCAGACCGGCCCGAGCAGCCCCCTGCGGATGGCCTCGTGGACAGCTTCGCCGCGGGAGTGCACATCGAGTTTCGCGTAGAGCCCGCGCGAGTAGCCACGGACCGTGGCGGCCGACAAGCCCATGTGTGCTGCGATCCGCTTGTACGGGACGCCGGTGCGCAGCTCCCGCAGAAGTTGGGACTCACGGACGGTCAACCCGGGCACCTGAAGCGCGGACGATGGCGGGGCCGCCGGGCCCGCTGTCGCAAACGCGGCCGCCGGCGGGCGTCCGGCGGCCCGCGCGATGGCCGCGATCAGCTGCGCCTGGGCGCACCGATGCGCGACCACGGGGCCGACACCCGCCGCCACGGCGCTCGCCCGGGTGCTCGCGTTGTCCGCGCCGGTTACGACCACCACCCGCGCCCCGCCGCCCAGTTCGAGGATGCTGCAGGTGGCCCCGCGCACCGTCAGCCCGGCCGCGTCCTCGTCGGTCACGACGACGTCAACCTCGGCCAGATGGCGGCGAAGTGCCGGGTCCGCCGCGCCATGGGACACCACGAGATCGGCGGCAAGGCCCTGCTCGACGAACCGCGCCAGCCCGTGCCCCACCAGCTGGTCGCGGTGCAGCACGAGGACTCGCAGAGGGCCCCGGTCCGGCCCGCCCATGCCCAGGCCGAGGGCGATAAGTGGATTGACGGCTTGGACCATCGGGACGACGCGGCCCCCAGGTCCGGTCTGGTGCCGTCGACGACAGCAGGACCGCGCCCACCGCGCCGCCGCCCGCCAGTATGGGGACCGAGCAGCCGGACCGGAACCCGATCACCTTGGCCATCTGGTCGAGCACTCGTCCGTACTCCGCCTCGCGGCCGAAGTCGGTGGAGGCCCAGACCCGGCCCTGCACGGCCCGCGAGAGGCGCGTGGAGAGCTCGGCACTCGACGAGGTGCCCACGGTGAGCACATCCGGCCCCGCGACCGCGACCACAGAACACCAGCCGCTCGACGGATCGGCCGATGCGATCGCCGCATGCTCCACACCACAGTGCCGCTGCAGACTCCGGACCAGCAGCTGCGCGGTGTCCCGCCGGCGACCGGCGACCACACGTGCAACGTGCGCGACCAGGTCACCGTCGTCCGTCGCACCGGGACCGCCGTGCGGTCCCCCGGCCGAGTCCCTAGTCCAATCGGTGCAGGCCGTCAAGCCCGCTCCCACACGAGGACGACGGTCAGTTGTTCCTCGCCGAACCGTACGGGCGCGGTTGTGGTCAGCTCAAGGCGTCGCCCGACGAGCACAGCCATACGTGACGCGGTCGCGTCGACCCAGTTCGGGAACAGGCTCACCTCGGGTTGGTGCACGACCACTGAGTCGTCCTCGACGTGGTACGGCCCGGAGTAGGCCACGTAACCGCGGGCTGCCTCGGCGGACTCGGCGTCGGTGCCGTCGCTCAGCCCGTCGGCCTGGTACAGGGGACGGTCGAGCCGCATGATCTGCGCCGACATAAAGCCGCTGGCGGTGTAGAGGATGTAACCCTTGGCGTCCTTGCCTAGCGGGTACGCGGCGGGCCGGCCGTCGCCGTGGCGCGCCTCGTAGGACACCAGTCTCCACGATCCGACCAAGCGTTCCCGCAGCGATTGGGGGTCCGCGGTGGCGTCCATCGACATTGCGGTTCTACTCTCCTAACAGCCTATTTGCTCGGTTCATGGACCGCGGCATTTGCGGCGAGATAGCTGAACGTGATGATCGGTCCGAAGGTCATCCCGCCGGAGATGTAGCCCTGTCCTGTTGGCGCGGCACTGGAGTTGCCAACTGCGTACAGCCCGGGGACTGGCCGTTCGTCCGCACCCACTACTTGGCCCGCTGTGTTCACGCGAGGCCCGCCTTTGGTGTCGAGCGTCCCTGGCGCGAGGATCGTCGCGTAGTACGGACCCTGATCCGCCAAGGGGAACATGAGCCCGCTGGGGCAGTGATTGTCTTCGGCAACAGGTCCGTGGAAGGTGATCTCGATCGGTGTTTCGCCGCGCCGGAAGTCGTTGTCGACTCCGCTGCGCGCGAACCCATTGAACCGCTCGATCGCCCCGCGCAGCGAGTCGGTGAAGTCCTCGTGGAGGCGAATGTTCCGCGCACTGTCGCCAAGCTTGCCCAACCGTTCGTCGAGAGACGCGGCGAGCTCTTCAAGGGTGTCTCCGCGCACCACGTGAGAAGCGTCCTCGCCGGGACCCGGAATGAATGCGCCCAGGAAGCCGCCCGGAAAACGTGCCGCGGCGCGCTGGTCCCAAATTGCGAACATCAGGAAGTTCGGGTACTCGGCGTCGTGCGGGTCCCATGACAGCATCTGCATCGTCCGATCCTGATATGGGGCCTTCTCGTTGACGGCGCGCCTACCGAACTTGTTGACGATGATCAGGCTGTCCCCGGGCACGGCGAATACGCCCATCATCTCCGGGTCGCGGTTGAGCATCTTCTCGAGCACCAGCGGTGCCATGTATGCGGCGTCCATGTGCACGAGCGGAATTCCCATGCGCTGCGCAATGCGGTGAAAATCACCCTCGTTGGTGAATGCGGCGCACCCGCCGACGAAACGACCGCCGAGGTAGTAGCGGCGCATCTCCTCGTTGTGGGTGAATCCGCCTGAGCAGAAGACAACGGCCTTGCGCCCTCGCGCGGCGATTTCCCCGTCCGGCGTCTCCACGCGCGCCCCCACGACACGGCCGTTGTCGTTGATGATCACGCCCGCCGCGCGGTGCTGAAGATGAACCGGGATCTCGCGTTCGGCCACGAGCTCCGCCAGTCGAGCCACGAAGGTTGCGCCGTTGCCGCGGCTGCCATCGGGGTTGTGCGGGAACAACTCCCGACCCCGTGGAGCATTCACTTCCGGCAAATGCATGTGATAGTCGGGGAAGTCGGCATCCTGCTCAAGTTCGACGCCGAACGCCTCCAGAGCGCGGAACGCGATATCGGCGTTGTCGTAGAGCGCCTCAAACAGTTCGTACTCCCAGCGCACCAGACCAAAGCAGGGATCGCTGGGATCGAAGAGGAGCGGTCTCGCCATACGCGCGAGATAAGCAAGTGCGTCTTCCTTGCGATCGTCTACGCCTGCCTCCTGCATGAAACGGTTGTTCGGGACCCACATCCCGGCGACGGCTTTGCGAGCGGTCCCGCCGATCTGTGGTGCCTTCTCTAGCACGATCACGCTGGCGCCCAATTCGTGCGCATGCAGCGCCGTGGTGAATCCGGCAATCGATCCGCCAACTATTAGGAGGTCTGCCTCTAGATCCCAGCTGAGGTCGTCCGCCAGCTCAGGTACTCGGACTTCTGGATTGGCCATGTTCCCCTCTTCTCGACTCGGCCCGGAATGTTGGCGGGTTGCTCTCTGCACCGTAAAGCTCGTCCCGCGTGGCGGCCGCCGCCGCGCGCACCGACTCCACAATGGTTTGGTAACCTGTGCATCGGCAGATATTGCCGGCCAGGGCCGCCCGAATCTCCACGTCGGTCGGGTCGGTGTTACTGGCCAGCAGCCGGCGGGCAGCGAATATCTGACCGGGGACGCAGAAGCCGCACTGGAAGCCGTCGTTGTCCCAAAAGGCCATCTGCAGCGGGTCCAGCTCTCCGTCGAGCGCAAGTCCCTCCAGGGTGGTGATCTCGGCGCCCTCCGCCGCCGGAGCCAACACCAGACAGGACTTGACGAGCTGCCCGTTGAGTTCGACCGTGCAAGCGCCGCAGTCCCCGTTCAGGCAGCCGACGTGGGTGCCCTTGAGCCGGAGCTGCTCGCGGAGCACCTCGACGAGCAGGTGACGGTCCTCGCACCGGACCCGGCAGATGCGGCCGTTCACCGTCATCGACAGCTCCCGGGCCGGCACGGCATCCCCGAGCGACTTCGCGGTCGGTTGTGTCTCGCTCATCAGATCCCCTGGGCTCGTTGAAGCGCTCGGCGCAGCACAACGCCGGCCACCATGCGGCGGTAGTCCCCCGGCGCGAGCTCGTCGTCCCAGGGCTCGCCAAGCTGCGCGGACACCCAGTCGTCGATATCCCCCGCGGTGGGGAGCCGGCCGTGCCCGTCGAGCAACGGGGCGAGGTCGAGCCGCAGCGGCCGGGCACTGACCGCCCCCAGCGTCACCGTGGCGCCGACCAGCGAATCGCCGGCATCCGGCAGCACGGCCGACGCGGTGGCGATGGGCCAGCTGCCCTCGACGAGTTTGAGTTTGTAGTAACCGACACGAGCCGACCGAGTCGGCACGGTGACCCCGGTCAACAGCTCCCCGCGCCGGACGTCCACGGTGAAGGCGTCGAGGAAGAACGCTTCGGCGGGAACGGTGCGGGAATTTTCCGGTCCGCGCAGGTGGATGACCGCCTCGAGCGCGACGAGTACCGCGGGGACGTCCGAGGACGGGTTGGCGTAGGCGGCCGAGCCGCAGATCGTTCCCTGACAGCGGATCTGCGGACCTCCGGTGATGCCCTCGGCAGCAAGCTGCAGCAGCCGAGTCGCACCGGTGAACGGGGGCGCGGCTAGCAGTTGGGCGTAGCTGGCCGAGGCGCCGATCCGCACGCCGCCGGCCGTAGACGACACCCCGCCCAATCCGAGCCTGCGCAGGTCGATCACGTGGTCGAGATCGCGGTCTCCGCGGGTCAGGCTCGGCACGAGCATGGTTCCGCCGCCGAGCACGGCCGCCCGCTCTTCGTGGGTGTGCAGCAGCGCGGTGGCCTCGTCGAGGTCGTCGGGAAAGTGGTATCTCAACGCCGTGCGGATCACCGCCGCACCCCCTCTCCCCTGATCGCGCGCAGCAGTCGCGGAGCGCTGAGCGGCATGTGATGGACTTGCACGCCCAGCGGGAGCAAGGCGTCGTTGACCGCGTTCGCGACCGCGCTGACGGCGCCCCCTACCCCGCTCTCGCCGCCGCCCTTGATCCCGAGCAGCGTGAACGGGGAGGGAGTCTGTCGTGACCGGGTCTCGATCCAGGGCAGATCGGGGGCCCGAGGCACGAGGTATCGCTTGAGCGAGTCACTGCGCAGTTGGCCGTCCGATCCGTAGACCGACTCCTCCCACAGCGCGCCGCCTATCCCCATCGCGATGGCGCCGAGGAACTGGCCGCGCACGAACATCGGGTTGACCACGGTGCCGCAGTCGTGCACGCCCGCGTACGACAGCAGCGACACCACCCCGGTTTCCCGGTCCAGCTCAACTGAGGCAACGTGAGCCGAGTAGGAGTAGGACGGGTAGACCGAGACTCGACCCAACTCGTCCGGGACGAGACGGATGTTCTCCGGCGCATAGGTCCGCGTCGATTCCAGCTGCCGTTCGTCGATACCCATCCCGGCGCCGCCTAAGGTCATCACCGCGTTGACCACCTCACGCAGCGGCAGGCGCTCGCCCGTGACCGCATCGACCAGGTGCCCATCGACGAGCCCGCAGTCCGCGACACGGGTCTTCAGCAGCGAGGCACCGGCCTGAACGAGGGTGCCGCGAACGTCGCGCGCGGCGAGTACGGCCGCGGCTCCGCCCACGGTCAGAGACCGGCTGCTGAAGTTGCCGTAACCGTACGGGCACAGGTCGGTGTCGCCCTGCATCACCCGCACGTCGTCCACCCCGATCCCCAGCTCGGCGGCGACCATCTGGGCGATGCCTGTCTCGTTACCGGTCCCCGGACTGGTCACGCCGGTCAGCACCGTTGCCCCGCCCGAGCGGTCTATCCGGACGGTAGCTGTGTCGTGCCCCCGGACCAGCGATCCGGCCAGGTCGGCGCCCTCCGGGGCGAGCTCGAACCCGATGCCCACACCGAACAGGCGCCCCCGGGCTCGGACAGTCGTCTGCAGTGCGCGTTGCGCGGGGTAGTCGGCTGCTTGGAGGACCTCCTCCAACACGGCGTGATAGTCACCGCCATCGATGTGCTTGGTGGCGGTCCAGTACGGCATCTCGGCGGTGGGGATCAGGTTGCGCCGCCGAACCTCGGCCGGGTCGAGCTCCAGCCGCTGGGCGACGAGGTCCATGACCCGTTCCATCAACAGCGCCGCGGACTCCTTGCCAAAGCCCCGGGCTCCGTTCCAGGGCGCCTTATGCGTGGCCACCGGGACGACCTCGACGTCGTAATCGTTGATCTTGTAGGGACCGGGCAGAGTGAGCCCGGCGACGAACGCCTGGGCCCAACCGCCGCTCGGGCCCAGCGCGCCCACGTTGGCCAGGATGCGGTCCCGCAGGGCGAGGATTTTCCCGGTTGCGTCGAACCCGACTTCGAAGCGGTGCACGTATTCCCGAGCGCCGACCAGCAGTGAATCCTCGCGGCTCTCCAGCCACTTGACTGGAGCTCCAGCCTGCCGGGCCAACAGCGCGACCAGTGCTTCCTCGGGGTAGCTGTGGAATTTGTGGCCGAAACCGCCACCCAGCCGCGGGGCTATTACTCGCACGTCGTGCTCGCCGATTCCAAGTACCTGCGCAAGGTGCGAGCGCATCGGATGTGGGTTCTGCGTCGATGCGTGCATGGTGAGTCGGCGGTCGGGTGACCAAGCCGCCACGTAGCCGCGCGTCTCCATCGGGGTGGTCTGGTAACGCTGAATGAAGATCTCGCCGGCGAGGGTGTACCGAGCGGTCGTCAGCTTTGTGGTGGCGTCGCCCTCGGCGAAGGGCAACCGAGCCACCGCGTTGTTCTCCCAGCCATCGAAGACCAGGGGGGCCCGCGGCGCGAGCGCATCGTCCGCGTCCAGCACGTACGGCAGCGGCTCGTACTCCACCTTGATGTCGCGTAACGCAGCCTGTGCCTGGTGCAGGCTCTCCGCGACGACCGCCGCGACCGGTTCGCCTACGTAGTGGACGGCGTATAGGGCGAGTGGGTGGAAGTCGATGCTGCGGCCGCCGACCAGGGCCGGGTTGTAGAAGTGCGGGATGGGTTCGGTGAGCTTCGCGGCCTCGGCTCCGGTCATCACGACCCGGATCCCGGGGCGGGCCTGTGCGGCGGTGGTGTCCACCCGCAGGATCCGTGCCGCGGGGTGCGGGCTGCGCAGCAGTGCGGCGTGCAGTGTCCCGCCCGGGAATTCGATGTCGTCCAGGTACCCACCGTGCCCGGTGAGAATGAGGTCCCCGTCCTTACGCCGGACCGACTGGCCGACGAGCGGACCGGCGGCCACGGTCGCCATCTCCGGGACGAGGGTCATGAGGAGTGTCCCTTGTGCGCATCTGCGAGATCCGCCGCCACGCGGCCGGCGGGGGCGATGCTCGAGGCCACGCCCATGCCAGTGATCCAAGCGGGGACCGGCTCGTACGCTGTCCAGGCCAGCGGGCCGCCCCAGGCCGCCGTTGCCGCCGCCCAGGTACGCACCTCCATCGCGCCGGGGCCGGCGACGCCTTCGACGTCCTCTTCATCGAGCCGTCCGAGCACGCCAGGGTCATCTTCGATGCGGCCGAGCAGCGCCCGATCCCAGTCGGCGTTGACCTGACCGGTCGACTCGCCCGCGGCGAGTTGCTCGGCCCGAGCCTGCCTGCTTGCTTCGAGCTCGGCCATCCGGGGACGTCCGTTAATGAGGAACTCCCGCCACGACGGAGGAATCCCGGGGTCCTCCGCCGAGATGGAGGGGGGCCAGTGCGACAACCCACCGGATCCGATGACCAGCACCCGCGCGGAGCCGGCCGTGCTCTCGACCGCCCGACCGACCGCGTGCCCGAAGTCAAAGCACCGGCGGAAGCTCGGCAGCGGCGGGCAACCGGAGTTGACGATGACCGGAACCATCGGCACGTTGAGCGCGGGGAACAGTTTCGAATAAACCTGCGCCAGGCCGTGATCGATGCCCAAGTTCAGCGAGACAGCGGGGTCGAAGCCCTGATCGGTGACGCCGTCGAAGATCTCCCGGGCGAGCGCGCCGGCCAGCGGCAGCTCGCCGCGCGGCGTCTCGTAGTCGCCCACGCCGGTGACGCGTTCGACCCCGATACAGAAGGGTGGCATGCAGTCGTAGAACAGATTGCGCGCGTGGTCCGGGCCGAACACCACGACGGCGTCGGGCGCGAGCCCAGCGGCCGTATCGCGGAGTCGTTCGACCGCGGCGCTGAAGAATCTACCCGGCGAATCGGCGGTCCTGGCCGGGGCGATATTCCAAAACGGTGAGTGGGACAGGTTCATGCAGCCAACGACGGTAGCCATCGTAGATCCCTAAATTTGATCTTATGAGGTTGCTGCCGCGGATGCCGAGGCAATCTGGGAACCCCTCAGACGGCGGTGCCGCCAACCAGTACGAAGGCGACAAGACAAGGCTCGCCGGACCGGTTGGACCAGAAGTGGTTAGTCCCGCGCTGTATCAGCACATCTCCCGGTGTCATCTCACGCTCGTCCGAATCCATAACCGTCCAGATGGACCCGCGCAGCACGAGGGCGTAGTCAAGGGAGGCAGTGCTGTGGAACATTCGGGCGCGGACACCGTCGCCGTTGTCCCAGTCATTGTCTGGGGGGAATTCGACGATGCGGAACACCGAACCCAGCTGAGGAGGAGAGATCGCTACCGCGCCGCCAAGACCGTCGTCGGCAGGGCCGGTGTTGTCGACCGGGACCTGCTCATGACGCCAGAGGTCGGTCATTACGAAAGTCGGGGTGTCGGCGATGACCCGCACGTGCGGGCAGAACTCGTCCGACACAATGGTCGACCGCCCCCGCTCGTCAAGGCCGGTAATGAGACGGCGGAAACGCTGCACCGATGGCGCGACCTCGATCAGCTGGCCGGACAGCGGGATGTTTTCAGGCATGGCATCGCTCCTGCCAATCGGGGCTGGTCAAGGCACTAGGGACAGACCGCCGTCGGCGACGATGGTCTGTCCCGTCACATAGGACGCACGCATCAAGCCAACGACGAGTTCGGCCACCTCCTCGGGACGGCCGGTCCGCCGCAACGGCGCCCTGGCCGAGATCTGGTCCCGGAATTCGTCCCAGTCCCGCGTCCAGCGGGTCTCGATGAAGCCCGGCGCAACCGCATTGACCCGGATATTCGGGCCCAGCGCCCCGCCGAGGAGCTTGCACATGTGATGCACCGCCGCCTTGCTCACGGCGTAGGGGATGCAGCTGCCCCCGACGTCGACGCCGGCGAGCGCACCCACCACGACAATGTTCCCGTTTCCGCTCTTGCGCAGCAGCGGTTCGGCAGCCTGCACAAAGTGCCACGGCCCGAGCACATTGAGCCGTAGGATGCCCTCCCAGACCTCGTCAGTCACGGCGTGAATATCGGCATGCGCGATCCGCGCGGTTTGCCCTGCCGCGTAAACGACCGCATCAAGACGACCGAGTTCCGTCTCGACCCTGGCTACCACCTCAGCCGGCGCCCCGGGTTCACCCAGATCGGCCTGCATGTACCAGCCGCCATCGAGCTCAGCGACAACTGCCTTACCCTCGTCCACGCTCTTCGAGCTGACGACGACAACCCGGTAGCCCTCTTGGTCTAGCCGCCGGGAGACCGAAGCCCCGATCCCAGTGGAACCACCGGCCACGATGGCAACCGGTCGGCTATCACGTTGCGTCGATGCCATTCCTCAACGTCTCCTTTGACCGAGAAGGGCTGCGCCTCGCCCGCCCCGACTCGATGGCCCGGCGGACGAGCCGATCCTGGTGGTTCCGAGCCTGCGGACAGGCCGGGAGTCTCACCTGACCGACCACGCCGACCGTTCGCTCCGAGGCCGGTTCATGGCCACATGCATCAGTAACATGCTAGAAGTTTAGTATCAGGTCAAGCTCTGATCACCCCGAAACGACACAAACGGCCTAGCGTGAGCGCCGTTGGCACCGAGAACGAAGCTGCATGCGCTTACCCGAGGGCAGGCGCGTGGGCGGCAAGATCGGACCCGCGTCGAAGGCCGTGCATGGGCCCAATAGATCGACCGCCGACCACGTTCTACGGTCTGGCGCCCATCCGCCGTGGGCCGGCTTGCCCGGCGAGCGGCTCCGCCAATGCCGCATGCATATCGAGGATCTTGATCGCGTTCTCGCGCGAATAGTGCTCGCGCCCAACACCGCAGACGGTGCCCAAACCGAAGGTCGCCAGGACCGACTGGGCCGCCTGGATACGGCGGCGAGTCCCCTCGAGCCCGTCCGCGATATCGATGGCGCCGAGGTAGAGGCTGGTCGCCGCAGCTAGGCGAAGCTCCCCGTAGGGCGCGAGATAACCCTGGGGATCGGCCTCACGCGGAACCGGGGCGTGCAGCCAGTCGACCCGCCGGGGCAGCTCAGCAACCAGACGATTCATCAGGCTCACCTGCCGTCGAGCATCCTCGGGGATCAGCACGTGCCTATTACCCATGCTGCCGAGGCAGAGATGAAAACCCATCGGCACATCCTCAGGAATAGATGCGGCAACCTGGGAGAGACGCTCGACGATCGCTGTCTCCGACGAATCGAAGGGGAGTTGTTGTTCCCAGATAGACCCTCCCTCGAGCGCAACTGTCTCGGCCGGGATATCCCAGCCGATCGTCAGCTGATCGTGGGGGACGGTGTCGAGCACGCGCTCGACCTCGCGGATCATGGCCCGTTCGTACTCGGGCGCAAGCGACTTGGAGTCCTCCTCGTGGATGATGATGCCAGTCACCGTCATCGGCGAGGGAAGGTTGACCTGCAGGCGCAGACCCTCGCGCACCACTCCCCCGCGTTTTAGCCGAGTAAGGATCTCGGATGAATTCGCCGCGATCCGTGCGTACCCCAGCTCAGGAAAGGTCACGTCCTCGGCCTGGGCACCCTCGCGGAGCCCGATGCTGGGCAGGGGCGCATCGAGTCCAGAGACCATCCGAGCGCGTCGCTCAAGCTGCGGAACCTGCTCCAGAATGTCGAACTGCTGACCGATCCAGTTCGTTTCCGTCTCTCCGTCCGGCATCGACCGCAACAACGGTCCGGCGTGTTCGCTGATCGTCCGGAAAACCTCCTCGGGCGAATCCAAGGGAAATCTGCCAACAATGTGGGCACCGACAGGCTTGGACGTCGTCGTCACGTCTTAAACTCCTTCAAAGTCAGCTCAGAAAACCCGACTCAAGAACATGAATATGGAATTGACACCGCCGTCCGCCGAATCCCGTCATATAAACGCTTTCAGCGGCAGCTTCGGCCTCGGCGGGCGCGATAAGGCGCCGCATGCGCATTCGACACTAGCGACGATCTCAGCCAACGTCAAGGACGAAATCGTCCTCCGGTGATCCGTCTAGCCCGCTCGACTGCTGAACGTCGCCAAGCTCGACACTCGGTCGCGCCGGAGCCCGCACCTTGGTCGTCGAGCGCCACGCCGGGCTCGCGCACCACCCGAAGGGTAGCTAACCGAAGGACGCGCGAGGCCCTTGCGCTTCACGCGTTGCGGCGTAGTTTACAAGTTACCTTTTAACATAGTTCCCAAGTTACCTCTATCACCTCGGATCGGGGACCGTCGTGACTCGGCAGACCGCAGCGTATGAAGCAGAACCCGACTGGGCGTCCGAGACGTGGCGACTGGTGAGCCGCTGGCAACCACGGCGTTGTGGGTCGAGCCCGTGGGCGGCCAAAAGGTGAAGACCAATGAGCCACCACCCACCGGGCGGGATAGCTCGACCGTGGTGAGCGTTTCGGGTCCGATGGGCGCCGCGGGGGCGGCCCGGCTGGAAAACCTGCTTGCCACGCCGAGCATGTCCAGAACCCATCTGGTTGTGGACATGTCCGACGTAACCGACCTAGGCACCGAGGCACTTGAGATTCTGGCCGAAGCGGCCGCCCGGCTCGAGGAGCCGTACACGCTGGCAGTGGTCATTGGCCATGCCTCGGCTGATGTGCTGCATTCGATCGAGAACGCCGGTCTGCAGCGAGCGGTTCGCTTGTTCGACACCGTCGAGCACGCGCTGCGCGCCGGCTCGAGACGGCGATACATCGAACGCTCGCGGCGAAGGGCGCGACCGCAGGCCATGGGTTGGCGGACCCGGCCTGACTAAAGCGAGCCCGACCGGGTCGAGCCACGGGAGCCGAGCACGCTCACTTCCCGGCCCACCAGGTCCCGCGAGTCCGGTTCATCCAGCGCGCATCCGGGGCGGTGGCTCAGTCATTCGGTGTCCGTATCCACACCGAGGTGCCGCCGTCGACCAGCAGGTTCTGGCCGGTGATGTAGCCGGCGCTGTCCGACGCGAGGAAGACAAAGGCCGCGGCGACGTCCTGTGGCGTGGCGATCCGATCCAGCGGGGCGGGTGGAAAGTGGTCGCGCAGCCGGGCCATGGCCTCGTCGTCGGTGATCCGCTGGCGGTAGCGCGGGGTGTCGACCGCGCCCGGGCTGACCAGGTTGACCCTGATCCCACGCGGGGCCAGCTCCACCGCCATCGCCCGGACCAGGCCCAACAGGCCGGTCTTGGCGGCGGTATAGCCCGCCATCCCGCGCCCGCCACCCTGCGTGGCGATCGAGCCGGTGAAAAGCAGGCTGCCGCCGCCGGTCCCGGCCATCAGGGCGGCGAACCCCCGACCCAGGTAGAACGAGGCGTTCAGGTGCAGCGCGATCTCGCTGGCCCAGATCTCGTCCGGCACGGAGAGGAAGTCCACCGGCGAGTTCGGGACGGCCGCGGTGTGCACCAGCACGTCCAGCCGGCCGTACCCGTCCGCCACCCGGGTGACCAGCTCGGCGCATCCTTCGGCACTGCCCAGATCGGCGACGATGGACCCCGCCGAGCCCCCTGCCGCCTCGATCGAGGCGGCCACCTCGGTCAGCGGTTCGGGCGCGAGGTCGGCCAACAGCACCGTCTTCGCGCCTTCCGCCGCCATCTGAGCGGCGACCACCCGGCCCACGCCGCCGGCCGCGCCGGTGACCAGGACGATCTTGTCTGTCAGTTGGACGCCCATGCTCGCACTCCTCGTTGAACGGCCCAGGTTCGATATTTACCAAGTGACTTGCTGCATAATGTGAACACCATTCCCCTAGGCAGGCCCATCCGCGCGGAGCGGCGGAGCTCAGCCCCGGCTGGAGTCGGCCACCACCCGGGCCAGGAACCTCGCCAGCGTCGGGTCGGACAGCCGGGCGTCGCGCAGCGCCGGCACCGTCTTGATCCGCTCCACCACCACGTCGTGGTACTCGGCCACCGCCGCGGCCAGCCGCTCCGGGTCGCGCTCCTCCAGCCGCTCCACCATGGCCAGCCGCAGCGACCCGGCCGAGGCCGACCAGCGGCGCCAGAACTCCGCCGACTCCCGCTCGTGGCTGCCGATCTCCAGCTCGGTCACCAGGTTCACCATGAATCGGATGAGCGCGGCGAGCAGCCGATCGTGCGCTGCCTCGCCGAAGGAGGTGAGGAACGTGGTGATCGCGTTCGCTATGTCATCCACGCTGGTGCCGGTGATGGTGGCCTGTGCGGCCACCCGGATGGCAGCGATCTCCTCGTCGGTGGCCCGCTCGACGGCTAGCCGGGCGGCGTACCCGTTCAGCACGGCGCAGAGCCGGATCAGCTCCTCCACGCCGACCTCTTCGAGCTGCACCAGCGCGCCGAGGGACACCGCCACGATGCCGTCGATGTTCGGCGCGACGTAGGCGCCGCTGCCGTGGCGCACCTCGACCAGCCCCAGCGCCGACAGCCCTCGGATGGCCTCCCGCACGGTCGGGCCGCTGACCCCGAAGCGCTGCGCGAGCTCCCGTTCTGGAGGCAGCCGGGCGCCCCGGGGCAGCGCGCCGCTGACGATCTCGGCGCGCAGCAGGGAGATCATCTGGTCCGCGACCTTGGGCCGGGCCATCGGGCCGACGTCGCCGCGCAGGCCGCCATCGCCGCGAAGCTCAACATCGCCGGGACTGACCTGGGCCGCTCGCGGGCGCGCCATGGAACCTCCAAGAGTCAACAAGTGACTCTGAGCCTACTCCGGCGATCATCCGGATCGAGCCATGGCGCCGCTCTCACTAGTGGCGCAGGGCATCCATCGGGCAGAGCCTGGCCGCGCGAACGGCTGGATAGCACCCGGCGAGCAGGCCGATGACCAGGCTGATCCCGAAGGCGATCACGATCGCCGGGATGGATAGCGCCGGCACCCCCCACATCGGTGCGTACCGGGGCAACAGGTACTGGCCGGTGACGGTGAGTCCGACGCCGAGCGCGACGCCGATGAGGCCGCCGATGCCGGCAATCAGCATGGCTTCGATGAGGAACTGCCGGAGGATGGCGCCTCGGCGGGCGCCGATGGCTTTGCGGATGCCGATTTCGGGGGTCCGGTCGGTCACCGTGATCAGCATGATGTTCGCCAGCCCGAGCGCCCCGATCAGCAAGGCAATCGCGGTCAACCCCAGGGTGAACCACTCCAGCACATTGAGCAGGGCGGAAGCTGTGGTGATGTTGTTCTGGGTCACGCTGACGCTGAAGTCGCGATGGCCGGACTCGTCGACGTAGTGTCGCCGGTCCATGATTTCCCTGATCTGCTTGACCGCGGACGGCACCAGGCCCATGTCAGCGGCCAGGACCCCGATTCCGGTAATCGCGCGGCGAGACCCATACAGCACCGACCGGGCAGTGGTCATCGGCATCATCGCGGCGAAGTCCGCGCGTCCGACGGGCGCAAGCACGCCGATCACGGTGAACTCTTGGCGGCCGATGAAAATGCTCGAGCCGACCGCGGCGGTGAAATTGCCCCCAAATAGTTCGGTGGCCAGCGATGATCCCAGTAGCGTCACCCGGGCGCTGTCGCGGTACTGGTCCTCGGTAAACATCGAGCCGGCCGCGACCGAGCCGTTGTTGAACGGCAGGTAGTTGGTGGACGTGCCCAGCACGCCGCCCTTGCGCACAATCGCGCCCCGGCGGATCCCCGCCTGGCCGTTCAGCATGGGTATGACATTGCGGATGACCGAGGGATCGCTCTGTTGGCTCAGCGCCGCCACGTCGTCGTCGGTGAGCGTCCTCGGCCCATTACCGCCTGGCTTAATCGCCGCGGTGCTCGCTACGGTAATGGGTGAGACGAGGCTATCGAGTGCCTCACCGTAAACGTGTTGCACTCCGGTATTCAGCCCATGCATCGCTATCACCAGCGATATACTCAACACGATTCCCAGCATCGTGAGAGCTGTGCGCAGCCGGCCTGCTCGCATGCAGTGCAGGGCAATGCGGAGTGTTTCCCTGAAGTGCGTCATTGCGCTCCCTAACCCCCCGGTTTCTCCCCGGACTTTTTGCGCGCTTACTCCGCGCCGCCTCGGTGGCCACGGATCTTGGCCAGCACGTGCGAGCGGATCTCCAGGAACTCCGGCTCGGCCTTGGTCCGGATCTGGTCCCGGTCCGGCCCCAGGCCGACCGGCAGCCGCGTCTCGACCCGGGTCGGCGAGCCGCCGAGGACCAGGACGACGTCCCCGAGGTAGACCGCCTCGTCGATGTCGTGGGTGACCAGCACGATGGTGATGTTGCGCCGGATGCGCAGGCGCAGCATCAGGTCTTCGAGATCCGCCCTGGTCTGGGCGTCCACCGAGGCGAACGGTTCGTCCATCAGCAGGGCCTCGGGACGGTAGGCCAGGGCCCTGGCGATGGCGACCCGCTGCTGCATACCGCCGGACAGCTGCCAGGGATAGAGCTCGCCATTACCGGACAGGCCCACATCGGCCAGGGCGGCCAGCGAACGCTCGCGGCGCTCCCGCTTGCCGACGCGGCGACCGCGCAGCGGCAGCTCGACGTTGTGCCGCACCGACATCCACGGCATCAGCGATCGGCTGTAGTCCTGGAACACCACGGCCAGCCCTTCCGGCGGCCCGGTGACCGGGGTCCCGTCCAGCACGACGCACCCAGCACTGGGTGTGACCAGGCCGGCCATGCAGCGCAGCAGCGTGGTCTTGCCCGCGCCGGACGGTCCGACGATGGTGGCGATCTGCCCGCGGACCACCTCGAAGTCGACCTCGTCGAGCACCGCCCGGGTGCCACCCGGCACCGGGTACTGCTTGCTCACCCCCTGCGCGGCGAGCACCACCTCGGCGGGCCGCCGGGTCGGCTCGATCATCGCCGGCTGAGTGATGGATTCCGACATGGTCAGCTCCCTGGGGTTGTGTTCATTGCCCGGTGCCGCCGCAGCACAAGCTGCTCCACCCCGCGGAAACCGATGTTGAGCAAGTAGCCGATCACCCCGAGGGCCAACATCCCGGCCCACATCTGGGGGATCTCGAAGTTGCGCTGCGCCTGCAGGATCGCGTAGCCGATGCCGTCGGTGGACCCGATCATCTCGCTGAACACGATGATCGTGATGGCGATGGACAGGCTGGTCCGCAGGCCCACCATGATCCGTGGCGCCGCCGACGGGAGCACCACGCCGAGGATCCGCAGATGTGCCGGCACCCGGTAGCTGCGCAGCACGTCCAGCTTGATGGCGTCCACCGAGCGGACACCGTCGATGGTGTTCAGCAGGATCGGCCACACCGAGCCGTAAGCGATCAGGGACACCTTCATCTCGGAGCCGATCCCGAAGATCAGCAGCCCGATCGGCAGCAACGCAACACCTGGCACCGAGCGGAGGAACTCCACGATCGGGCTCACCGCATTCCCGAGTGGGCGCACCAGCCCCAACACGGTGCCCAGGACGACGCCGATGAACGCGGCGAGCAGAAACCCCTCGGCGAGGTTGCGCAGGCTGGGCAGCACGTTGGCGGCGCCAGCCTCGCCCAGCCAGTCGTCCCGGAGCGCCCCGAGAATGCTGTCCAATCCGACGAAGTAGAGCGACGCGCTGCCCGAGCTGGCGACCCACCAGCCCGCGAACAGCAGGATCGGCAGCCAGAGCTCGACCGCGATGCCGGCCAGCCGCCGCCCGGTCAGCCACGCGAAGGTCGCTGCGACACGTGCCACGACAGCACCCTCCTCTCCACCCGGGCGAGCACCGTGTTGATCAGCACCCCGAGCACCGCGCTCGCCGCGACCAGCGCGAACAGCCTCGGTATGTCGCTCGCGGTCTGGGCCAGCGCCATCGCGGCACCGAGTCCCGGAGCGCCGCCGATCACTTCGGCGCCGATGGTGAGCAGCAGCGCCATGGTCGCGGCGATCCGCACCCCGGTGAACACGAACGGCGCCGCGCTGGGCAACACCACGAACGCAGTGCGCAGCCAGCGCCCCAGCCGGTAGGAGCGGGCGGTTTCCCTGGCCACCAGGTCGACCTGGTGCACCCCGTACATGCTCTGCAGCAACAGCGGCCACACCGCGCCCAGCACCACCAGCACCAGTTTCATCTGCGTCGTCGCGCCGTAGAGCAGCAGCGCCAGCGGGACCAGCGCAACCGGCGGGATGGTGCGCAGGAAGTCGATGGTGAACCGGCAGGACCGGTAGGCCAGCTCGCTGGCGCCCAGCAGCAACCCGACCGGCACCGCCAGGCAGATCGACACCAACAGCCCCAGTGCCCAGCTCAACAGGGTGAGCCCCAGCGCCTGCCAGAACTCCGGCCCGCCGAGCACACCGACCAGGCTGACGCCGATCGCGGCGGGTGACGGGATCACGTCCGCCGCCAGCGCACCGGTCGAGGACAGCAGCTGCCAGAGCGCCAGCACCCCGAGCACGGTCAGCACCTTCACCCCGCCGGCTCCCCCACCGCGTGCTCCGGCGCGCCGGAGCAACGCGCCCGGCGCGGTCACGGACCCTGCTGGGTGATCATGGCGGCCAGGTCCACCGGAGCCGTGATCACCCGGTAGCGGACCATCAGGTCCATCACCCCGGTCAGCGAGGCCTGGCTGAGCCGGTCGCCGTTGAACACCGGCAGGACGATCCTGCCAAGGACGTCCGGCGGGGTGGCCGTCGACGTACGCCCCACCGTGCGCACCTGGTCGGGGTGCTGCCCCAGATAGCCGCCGGCCTCCGCGATCGCCTCGGCGAACGCCCGCACGGTGGACTGGTGCTCGGCCGCGTACCGCTTCTCCGCCAGGTAGATCACCTGGGGCGACCCCGGCACCGCCTCAGACAGCGGAGTCGCGATCTTGCGCAGGCCACCATGCACACCCTGCGTCGAGTACGGCTCGTTCTCCGCGGCGGCATCCACCTGCCCACGGGACACCGCGTCGACCATCTGCGGCAGGGGAAGCTCGACGAACTTGACCGCCGAGGAGTCGCCACCGGACTTGTCGATGGCGCTCATCACGGTGATTTCGGCGAGGCTCTTGAGGGCGTTCACCGCCACCGTCCGGCCGGCCAGATCCCGCGCCGAGGCGATCGGCGAGTCGGCCCGCACCAGGATGGAGCTCGAGTCGGTCGCCGCCGCGTCGGACGTCACGCTCCCGGTCGCCACCACGGTCACCGGGATGTTCTTGTTGGCCGCCACGATCGCGCTCACCGGGTCGGCGGCGGCGAATTGCAACTGCCCGTTGAGCAGCAGCGGGATGGCGGCGGCGCCGGACTGCACCACGGTGAGCTTCGCGGCCAGCTTGCGCCGGGCGAAGGCGCCGGCGCTGTCGGCGTAGTACAGCGACGCATTGGACAGGGTGGAGCTGGTGCCGACGGCGATCGGCGTCGAGCCGTCGGCATTCTGGGCCGGGGCGGCGGATCCGCAGGCCGCGACGACGAGCGTCAGAGCAAGGAGTCCGGCGAGGGCAATTGGTCGTCGGATCATGGTGATCTCCCGCGACAGTGGGGGTGAGGCGCAGCTCGGGTGAGTGGTCGTGGAGGTGGAGCGCCGTGGTGGTGGCGTGGTGGCGTGGTGTGGCTAGGTCGCCGGCGGGATGGAGATGTTGCTCCGGAACACGTTGTCCGGATCCACGCCCGCCTTGATCCGCCGGAGGCGGTCGTAGCTGGGCCCGGCGAAGACGGCCTTGGCGCGGTCCTGCTCCTCTCCGAGGAAGTTCAGGTAGCCCGAGTCCGAGCCGACCGAGTCGAGCGCGGCGTAGGTGGCCCGGGCCCACGCGATGTAGGTCGGGTCCTCGACGGGATCGGTCCAGGTGGCGACGGCATTGAGGATGTAGGGGTGGTGGCGGCCGCTGAACGCGGTGGCGTCCTCGGCAACCCGACCGACCGCCCCGCCCAGCCGGATCAGCTCGATCTGCGAGAAGTCCCCCGGTTGGGACCGCGCCGCTGCCCGCAGCACCTCGACCGCGCCGTCGTCCACCCTGGTCAGGTAGCGGGACTTCAGGAAATTGCGCAGCCCGTGCGGATTCTTGTCGTCCTGCATGGTCTGCTGCTCGAGGTAGTCGCGAACCACTACCCGGGAGAACGCCGGTCCAGCTCCCTCGATCAGCCGCCGCACCACCGGCTCGCCGCGCTCCAACGGCCCGGACCAGGCCGCGTTGATCATCACGATCGGCCCGTCGGCCAGCTCGGCGGGCACCGCCATGCCGGGTGGCGGGCTGCCCCGCAGCACCAGCACGGCGCCGACCTCGTCCGGGGCGTCGGCCATCAGCTCGGTGTAGTGGGCAACCGCCCGCTCCAGGCTGGACAGCGGGAACACCGCCTGGCCGGCCAGAAATCCGGTCACCTGGTGCAGGGCGAGCTCGAACGTGGTGACCACGCCGAAGTTGCCACCGCCCCCGCGCAGCGCCCAGAGCAGCTCCGGGTGCTCGTGCTCGCTCACCCGCAGCAACCGGCCGTCCGCCGTGACCAGGTCGGCCCCGACGACGTTGTCGCAGGTCAGCCCGAAATGGCGGTGCGTCCAGCCGACCCCGCCGCCGAGGGTGAGCCCACCCAGACCGGTGTGCGAGATCACGCCGGCCGGGGTCATCAGCCCGTAGCGCTGGGTGAGCCGGTCGACGTCACCGAGCAGGCTGCCACCGCCGACCCTGGCCCGCCGGCGGGCCGGGTCCGCCACTCCGCCGCGCATCCCGCCCAGGTCCACCACCAGGCCGTCACACAGCGACAGCCCGGCCACCTGGTGTCCCCCGCCGCGCACCGAGAGCGGCACGCCCACCTCCCTGGCGGCGCGGATCGCGGCGGCCACGTCGGCGGCCGAGGAGCAGCGCGCGAACAGTGCCGGGCGGGTGTCCACCGTGGCGTTCCATACCTTCCGGACCGAGTCGTAGCCCTCGTCCTCCGGGCCGAACGTGGCGCCGGCGAAGTCCGCGCCGAGGTGGCCGCGCAGCGCGGCGGTTGCCTCCGAGGTGATCGCGCCGGTCATCGGCTCACCGCCCCAACCGCGGGCGATGGGGTGATCGTCAGCAGCGGGAAGCCCAGCGCCCCCGGCCCGAGCCGGCGGCGCCCTTCCAGGTGCCCGTGCTCCAGCCGCGCCCGGTAGGCCGGGCTCATGTCCTCGGGCAGCCAGTCGAACTCCTGGTCCAGCTCGACCTGCACCGCGCCGACACCGGGCAGCGCCTCGAGCAGCCGGTAGGCCTCCATCGCGAACGGGGCGCCCATCAGGCAGCCGTACTCGGTCACGCCGATGACCACCCGCAGATCGGTCGCCCCGGCGGTTCCGGTGAGCTCGACCCGGCGGATCAGGCCCATGTCGTCCAGCCCCGCCGGTGAGCCGGCGCCCACGCTGCACGGGTCGACGATCGTGTTCAGGGCCGCGCGCACTCCGTCCTCGGTCGGGCCGCCGGGCGCGGCGCGGCCGGTCATGCCGCGCTCCACGGCGCGGTGAGCTGCTTGCGCATGCCGATCGAGTCGGTGGACAGCTTCGTGCGCAGCGCGGCCACGTCCCAGCCCAACAGCCAGGCGTGGTTGAGCCCGAGGATCTTCTCCTTGATCTCCGGGGTCAGCTCGGGGTAGCCGTACTCCTCCTGCATCTGTTTGGGGATCTCGAACCGCCAGAACATCTCCAGGAACGGCTGCGGGTGCCGGGCGGTGGCGCCGGACGACCAGAAGATCCGGTCCTGGCCGCCCCAGAACAGCAGTTGGCCGAGCAGGTGGGCGAACCGGGCCGGCTGGCGGGCCATCAGGAAGGCGGAGCTGTTCTCCAGGTTGACCGCGACGTTGGGGAACCGGGCGATCTGGAAGGCGGTCTCCTCCAGGTAGGCCAGTCCGCCGTGCACGATTTCGAAGGTCAGGTCCGGGAACGCGGACGCGGCGCCGGCCACGTCCCACGGCGCGAACGGCTCGCTGGGTACCTGGCCCTGCGGCAGCGCCTTGTGGGTGGCGACCACCTTCACCCCGAGCTGCTGGATCTTCTCCAGGATGGGGAAGGCGATCTCCGGGTCGTCCAGGCGGTAGCTGTGGATCTCGCCCTTGACGATGTCCATCGGGTACATCTTGATCCCGACCACCTTGTCCTCGGTGACCAGTCGCTCGGCCTCCTCCAGCGAGCCCGGTTCCCAGGGGCTGATCGGCCCGTACAGCTCGACCCGGCCCGGCCACCGCTCCCGCATCGCCCGGCCAACCGAGAGCGGCGAGCCGCCGTCGCGGAAGATCCCGTAGAGCGGCGTCCCGTGGTAGACGCACATGTCCGTGTCGCTCTCCTCGAACAGCGCCCGGCCGAGCAGCTCGGGGTCGTGGCCCCGGCGGAACCGCTCCCTCGGCAACAGCCACTTCGGGTCGCCGTCGGGGACGATGTTGGCGTGCCCGCCGTAGAGCATGTTGGACAGCGTCTCGGCGACCCGCTCCCGGTACGGACCGGGCACGAAGTTGTCCTCGAGGGTGTTGTACCCGTGCACCGTCGAGTCGAGGACGAACACGTCTTCCAACGGTCGGCTCGCCTCGGTATCCATTGCTCGGCTCGCCTCGGTCGTCTCAGCGGTCATCAGGTGCTCCTCGCGATGGCCAGTGGTGGGTGGTCGGCGGTCAGTTCGACCCAGCGACGCTGCGCGCTGGACTGTTCGATGGCGGCCAGGCGGCGGTCCACCGCGAGGCCGTCCCGGAAGTCGGGGGCGACCGGGTGGCCTTCCGCGATTGCCCGCCCGAGGTCGTAGAGCTGCACCGCCTGCGCCGCGTCCAGGCCGACCGCGACACCAGGCACCAGGTTGAGCAGCCGTCCGAGCCGCTGGTCGGGGCCGCTGTACACGGTTCGGAACCCGGTCGCCGTCGACTCGGCCAGCTGGACCTGGCCCAGCCGGTCGGAGACCAGCCGTGCGCTGCCTCTGCCGCCGAGTACCTCGATCTCCAGGTGGTGCTTGCGGCCGTACGCGGCCCAGCTGGTCTGCAGCACCCCGTGGGCGCCACCGGCGAAGCGGAGCAACACGTCGGCCGAGTCGGAGGCCCGCGCGTCGGTGCCGACGTCGGACTGCACGGACGCCGCGACGGCGGTGATCTCCCCGACCAGGTAGCGCAGCAGGTCGATCACATGCGGCCCGAGCGCGTGCACACTGCCCGACCCGGCCCGCGCGCCGTCGAACCGCCAGCCGACCCGCGTGGCCGGGTCGGCACCCACATCCCTGGCGAAGTACGCCCGCACCGTGTGCGGCCGCCCCAGCCGCCCGTCGTCGATCAACTGACCGAGCAGCTCGGCGGCCGGCGTGCGCCGGTACTGCAGGCCCACCATCGCGGTGACCCCGGCCCGCTCGATCTCGGCCAGCGCGGCCTCGCCCTGCTCCACGGTCTGCGCCAGCGGTTTCTCGCAGAGGATGTGCTTACCGGCGCGCGCGGCCGCGATGGCCACCTCGGCGTGGCATTCATCGGGCAGGCAGATGTCCACCAGGTCGACGTCGTCCCGGTTCACCGCCGCCCGCCAGTCCGCCTCGACCGCCGGGATCGCCGCCCGGCGGGCCACCGACTCCGCCCGGTCGATGTCGGAGTCGGCAACTACCACCGGCTCGAGCCGGATACCGTGTCCGGCCAGCAGCCCGGCGGCCCGGCCGTACACGGCGGCGTGCATCCGGCCGGCCCACCCGGCGCCGACCAACGCCACGCCGAGCCGGCGGTTCATCCGTCGCTCCAACCGGCGACCAGGTCGTTGCTCAGCCGGCCGACGCCCTCCACCTCTGCGACGATCGTGTCGCCGGGGCGCAGGAACTCCGGTGGCTCCCGGAAGTAGCCGACCCCGCCGGGGGTCCCGGTGGTCACCACGTCGCCGGGGCGCAGCGTGCAGTAGTGGGTGATCTTCACCAGCAGCTCCGGGATGCGCCACGTCATCGCCCCGGTGTTGGACTTCTGCCGCACCTCGCCGTTGAGATAGGTGGCGATGCCCAGCCGGTAGGGATCCGGTACCTCGTCGACGGTCACCACGTGCGGGCCGACCGGCAGGAACGTGTCCGGCGACTTGAGCAGCATCACCTGGAACTTCACCCGCTCCATGACCTCGCGGGCGCTGATGTCGTTGACCACCGTGTAGCCGAACACGTGGTCCATCGCGTTCTCCAGGGTGAGCCGGCGCGCGGTGCGGCCGATCACGACCGAGAACTCCACCTCGTAGTCGGTCTTGGTGTCCGGGTGCGGGATCACGATATTGTCGTCGGGCCCGATCACCGCGCTGGACAGGAACGGAATGAAGATCGGGTCGATCACCTCCATTCCGACCCGCGCCGCCTCGGCCGCGTGGTCGGCGTAGTTGCCCCCGGTGCCGATGACCTGCGCGCGGCGCACCAGCGGCGGGAGCAGCCGGTCCGGGGTGACCGCGTCGGCCGGGTCGGGGCTGAAGGTCCGAACCGCCGCGAGCGGGTCGTCCAGCGCGAACAGCGACTCGAAGTCCGGCCATGGCGTCGGCACCACGGTGTCGTCGAGTACCGCGCCCAGCCGGTCACGGCCGTCGAGGTGGTATCGCGCGAGTCGCATGCTGGTGCTCCTTGGGTTGGGGTGGCAGCGCGTCCCTCAGGTCCGGCCGAGCTCATCGACGACGGTGTTCTCGATCTCTCCGAGGTCGGTGATGCCGGCGCGGACGACGTCGCCGGGGTGCAGGTAGCGCGGCGGGTCGAAGTCGCCGCCACCGCCCGGCGGGGACCCGGTGAGGATCAGGTCCCCGGGGTGCAGCGTCACCACGCCGCTGACCTCGGCCACCACCTCGTCGACACCGGACACCATGTCCTTGGTCGGGCAGTCCATCCGCGGTTCGCCGTTCACGCTGAGCCACACCCGCAGTGCCGAGGGGTCGGCTATCTCGTCGGCGGTGGTCAGCCACGGACCGGTGGGCAGGAAGGTGTCGAAGTTCTTG
>Ga0193743_1000709_pt1 | contig 26024 bp, 26 predicted proteins | sample L2c2metaG_FD_143038 | JGI IMG/M metagenome (GOLD analysis project Ga0193743, IMG submission 143038) | Soil microbial communities from a riparian zone of the East river system, Colorado, United States - L2c2 | ecosystem: Environmental > Terrestrial > Soil > Riparian zone | place: USA: East River...
GTGGTAGACGTCGTATTCTCACTGGTGAAGTCATAGGAGAGTTGCGTGAACTTGTGCAAGAAAGTCCCGAGCTATACCTTTGACGAAATAGGTGAATGGCTTGCACTGTACCATGAGATGCAGATCTCCACAACGGCCATCCACGACAATCTACAAGACCTTGGCATCTCAAGGAAAATCATGATTCGCGCTGCAGCAGAACGAGACGACCAGCTGCGCGCCGAGTGGATGTACGACTTATTGGCCACCTATACTACAGAACAGATGGTTGTTCTTGATGAGTCAAGCAAGGATGGCAAGACTCTCATCCGCAAATATGGCCGAGTGCCCTCTGGAGAAGATGCAGTTCTACAGGTCTCGTTGGATCGTGGGGTACGGTATAGTATTTTACCTGCCCTTACAATTGATGGATACATTGACTATAAGCATTCTCATAGTCTTCGGGGCTCGTCCCCAGATTTGCCATGATTTTGAGAGCTTCAGAGGACCACTGATGTTTGACTTGTCCGCTGACGACCTGGCTCTGCATCAGATGTGTTGTCCTGGCGGTTCTCCTCGCTGTCTGACTGAGGGAACTCTAAAGGAGTGTGTCGTCGGAGCCATCAGACATGACTTAGCAGCAATTAAAAGAGGGAGGGTTGCAGTTTACAAGTAGTAGAGACAGTAGTTGTTGGGCCAGCGTGGAATACTTTTGGTTGATACTCCCAGAGCATCTGCAATTTCCAGCCTTCTTCAAGCAGCTGAAGAGCTCGCTTCTTCTTATCGGGACTGATTTGTTGATATACCATGAGACGAGAGGGGATGATTATGGCTTGAACGCCATGGGCTACCTTACCCGTTCGGTGTTTACTTCAAGCGAGAAGCCGGCTCCTGATTTTGCCCACGCTTGCTGTGGCGAATCTTTTCCCGACCTTCCGTCATCTAAAGATAGTAGGCCGACTAGGGCAGTACCCCGAGCATTGTCAATGGGACGTCGACCATGTTTGCTCCTCTCAGATGAAGTACGTGCCTTTCTGAATAGATGCGGTCGATGCGCAGTTATTGGAGCTGCCTATCCCAAAGGTTGGTGTGAGCGCTCCACGTCTTGCCAAGTAAACTCACAGACGGTTGGTTTTGATTTTTTTTTCTTCTTTCTTTCTTCGTCAGAGCTGGATATATTCGTGAGGCTACAGGTTTCAAAGTAACGCGCGGCACGGTCGATGTTCCATCTTCGAGATTAGCAAGTGATTGACAGAGCAGTTGCCAATGCGACTGCATAGAGACGATTGCACGAGCCATCTTCACCTTTTGTCGAAGCTTTGTGTGGTAAGTGCGACTTTATGTGTTCTTATGTATAACTCGTTCAGTTTGACGGAAAAGGCAGCCGCTGGGTCGCTACTTGTCTATTTATACGGTTTTATTTATTATTATTATTATTATTAGAGTTTCATGTCTACCAGAGACCCACACATCCACCTGAACTTCGTCAAGTCACATATACTGTCTATTGCTGCGGCCCATTCACTGCCAACTGCGTTTTGCACTTCCATAATACATTATAGTAAGGTTTTTAATGTCATTTGGTGTCAATAGAGCGAGGATTGTTACAAGTTGACGAAAGGTGTCCGCTCTGATAGTATAAACGAATCGTTGTCCATCATATTCCTGATCAGACACAAAGCCACCTCCTTTTTCAATGGTAATACCTTTAGGCAATGGGTAGACGGAATTTATTCGGTTATGTCATCAGCTGACATGTGTTCCACCTTGGGACCACGTCGGCTGATAAACACTTTAACTTCGCAAACCCCAGCATATGCATGATATTCGGGGTTTGCGTACTTAATGCCATTATAGTTCGAGTCGCATGGCTTATCGACATATCCCTGAAACTCTCTTAGAGTCGCATGCATCTTTTGGAAATTTCCTGCGTTAATCGACTTGATGCGTCTCGAAGTTCTCTTAACACCTTTTTTTTTCTCGGAAATGATGTTCCGTAACGGGCTTAGTGCAGATTGATTGAAACCGGGTCTACCAGGGTCTACCGCGGCACTCAAATACCTGGTCTTCCGAGAGTCTATGTTCCCTCGACTGCGTACCCGGTTGTTACCAAGATATTCCCATCCCTGTCATCTGGGAGTCGTTAAGTCTTCGCTCTTGACCCCATACCATCATGCTTTCAAAGGTTAACAAACGAGTCAAACGTCGCCCAGCTGCTGCCCAGCAGAAGTCGACAAAGCTAACAAATCAGGCACTCCGAGTCGATGTAGCGCCGGAACTGCTGCGTTGGAGCGATTTCTCGACTCCCTTCCCGTCAGTCTCTACAGGAGGATACAGTCGATTCTATAGCACGCGTACGATACCAGAGCCGACGGAACCCCTTGACTTCTGTCCACTCCTTTCTCAATACCCAGAACCTCTTCCATCATCGGAAATACCCCCAAAATCCCCCTTATTCGCTACCCTACAACGACGCTGTCTACCCGTGATACGAGAGGTTTCGCTGGAATCCCTTACGCTAACTAAACCTAGAAACCTTACCATTTCTACGAGTACAACACCATCGCAGTCACTCAAGAGACGGCGGAGACGAATGCTCCGCACTCCAAGCATCGAGCGTGACTTTGTTCATGGTCGAGGCCAATCACTGTCAGGTGCATCTATCACTATCAGCGCTGGCGGATCCTCCACCGACATCGCTCTATCTCCCCGCTCAACTGCCTCATCTGACGACTCACAATTGAGTCATGATCAATCCGACTCTAATCATTCTGAGATCCCAATAACACCATCCACGAGTATTGACAGTGAAAGCGATGGCGAGAGGTTTTCGACAGGATTTTTGTCAGACAAGCTCTCACCCCACGACGAGTCCGAGGAGTCAGCGATAACAAGACCGACGTCATTTTGCACTGCGAAAACGGCGTTCAGCGAGATCTAAATCTCAAAAAAAGTTTTGGTCCTTTTTTTGTTTTGTTTTTGTTTTGTTTTAAGGAATCTCATTTTACTTTGTTACTTTTTCTTTTTTAATATGATTCTAGGGGGAGGGGGGAGAAGGTATTTTGTTATGATCTTACATTACAACTTTGCCTCACCAACCCAATATGCAATATCACATATGAGATTAACCCATTTCCGTATAATGCTTCTGTAGTTTTGATAACGATCTATACACTCTGTCTTTTATGTATGTATGTAGTAATGTTACCTAGTACAACTCGATCATTCGTATCGAAGCCATGTTGAATGAAATCCACGCTTGCTGATTAGTAGTATCAAATGCTCTAGACCAGGGCTAGAGAAAACCCAAAAAGCAGGTAATGAAAATCATGCAGGTGTCCTTGATTCACATCGTAAGTAGTAGTAATCCTATCAAGTTTCGTACACCAGGAATCGTAAGCATGCAAAAAATAATATCTGAGGTTCCAAAATGTTTTAAGATTTTATTTTATTTTTTGGTTTGGATTTGCTTGTTATCATCGAGTTTAGACATTGTCGGGACTCGGTTAGTGAATTCTTATCTCTCCAAGATATTTTTCAGAATTGGGGCGATAGCTTTCCGTGTAGCGTGCGCGTTGCCTTGCTTGTAAACCATCGCTTTCGATGTTGGAGGAAGGTTCCCCGCCTTCTGCAAATTGAATTTCTTGTACTTCTGAACCTTGATCTCGTCGTTGGCCTCCAGACCAGCCCACAATCTATTGGCAAGGACCGACACATTCAAACTATCACTGGAAGGGGGCATTTGAGACAACTCTGTTTCTTCCAGGACGATCCAGGCCATCTCTCTCTTGTGCTTTCCTTTCCCGTTCTTGGTAAACTTGTTGCCCTTGGTGTCGTTGAAAGATGTCAGGACACCGAGGATTGTGAGTCCTCTGCGCTGCATCCATGTGATGGCGTCTGCTTCAAGTCTACCATTTAAACCCCAAGCCTTCAAACGAAGGGGTACTGTGGAGAGCCCAGCCTTGATCGTGGGCTGGCCAGGCGCCCATGTCAGAGTATGGATAGCCTCCTTGTAGTCACGTCTAAGAAGATCCAAGGCTCTAAGGTGAGAAACGTCCGATTTCTTGGTTAGAAGGGTACTGGTGAGTTCTTTGATAACTTGACAATCGTACAACGCATTCGGGTTGGGACGGTCAATGGGAGACAGCGCAGACGGCGGGGGTATGGAATTTGCTATGGTAGATTTGGAAGCGAGGGAGAGAGCAGAATTGCGGTCGAGGTCGGTTGTTTTTCCACCGGGTTTCAATCCGTCTGTGTCAATCAGGATAGCAATTAAGAGGAGGGTAGCCAACTCTTCCGGAAGTTCGGATGGGCAAAGGGTGGCTATGTGCGACGAGCAACTACCCGAAAGGGAAATGATACGGGGACTGGCTTGTGGGTACAGACCTTCGTCCTGGTGATGGTCGACTACAGCTATCACCTCAGCCCTAGGGTTGTCCAGGGAGAAAGCTGACCCAAGACGGTTATGGTCGACAAGAGCAAACGTTTGCGATGGGAAAGGCTTGAAATCCGAGAGTTCTGTGATAGTCAGCAGGTCATCTTGGGTTTTACTCAAGCCCGTGAGGCTTAGAGCATATAAGTTTTCTGCTCGTAGAATCAGATCAGCACGTTCGACTTGAATCAGAGGGACGGTAGGCTTTTTGTGGATCTCAGACCGGATCCAAGCAAAAGCAATCGAGCTCGCAATGGAGTCAAGATCTGTTATCAAATAAATAAAGGTCTTATACTGAGAAAGGGTGCTAGGAGGACAATCGTACCCCCCGCCTCGTTCCCCATCACCACGGTCCACCCTGCACCTTTCTTAGGATCTTCCTTGATGTCCCCGAGATAATTTGCCTTGGCATTGGCGAGATACACGCTAAGAGAGGACCTTGATGACGGTGAGGTCGGAATTTGAGCAGGTTGATATGCATCAGTCAATCTCAAAGCAACGGAGAGCCGGCGGAGAGGGTTGTTATTGGGCATTACTGTGGACCGCCGGATGGTGAAGGCACTGACCACTGCTTCAAGCAGGAGGGTCAGGTTTATGTATTCGCGGCCCCTATGACACTTTTAAAGGGCAGAAATACGTATTCTGGCACGATGCAGAAAGCCAAGAACCCTGAGGGCCTTGTGGTGATGGAGAGACAGTATGAAAGCAACAATTTATGATCACGTGCGATATGAAGAAATTTCAAATCAGAAGGATGCAAGTAACATGAGGATCTATATTAGAATTCATCTCGCAGACATCCACTTCGATACCAGGCTTCGGGCTTGAAGGCCCTGTTCGCCGCTGTATGCCGTAAGAACCCTCTCTGTTGCCAACTCGTCAATGAGTTTGATGTTCTTAGGAACCGGAGTTTTCGACCGCGAGTTATGCGAGGAAGTTGAGGAAACAAGCTGACGCGCGCACTAGAAGGAAGGGTGAGGACAAGTATTCAAGCCTCATGGATTAGGTTAACATACCAGTTTTGTTCCCCACCAAGCTCTTATAGAGATACCGAGGGGAATGGCATTAACCTCCTCTTCGCTCATGTCTATGACAACTAAGAACATTTTAAGGGCTAGGGGTACATCGCCTGACGAATAAGCGGTTTCGGCGAATTGAAGAAACGTAAAAGGATTTTGGGGACTTAGAAGAAGCGCATGTGATAGTGCTTGAAGAGCAAGAGTGTATCTAACATCGCAGGTAAATTTCTCATTTCAAAAATGAACAATGGAAGGAGACTGACTGGTGGGATGACGAGTGGATGTCTGCTAGCTCCATCCAACCTTCTGCATCGGTATAAAAAGTGTCCAAATATTTGTTTAGCTCTTCTACAGCCTTGTCTATTTTATCCATGCGGCGAAGAACAGATATGCGTCGTTTCCAGATAGCCTGTATGAGCGACTATAAGCTTCTATGTGGAACAGGACTAAATGATATCCTACCGCATTGGCAGAGTCAGCACGCAAAAGTTCATCATAGTACGTCAATACCAGAATAGGAGATTCGGTTGCTTCCATGCGAATGCCAACGAGTACGTCGACGCGAGGAGAATTAGGAAACTTTTCGCCTAGCTGTTTGAGGCATTGCTAATGGTGCGCAAACCCTTTCGTTAATGTCAAAACGCGTTATGCAAGTAGCTGAGATATAGACACACATCTGCAATGTCTAAGCGACCAACGTCAATCGCTGCCAGGGCAAGTTGCTGAAGAAAAGCCCATCCTAGTTGCATGCATCAAGGGTTAGTGACATATGAGACGATTCACCGGCTATTCACCGACCTTCGTCACCAATCTTGGCAGACGCCCCTGATTTTAGGACAACAAGACCCTTTTCGAATGTGTCTTGGGATTCTCTCGTATTGTTGGCTCGATATGCTGCAAGCTTCTGGAGAGCAGGTTGGAGGGCCATGACGAGGAGCGGCGGGTTACGTAATTGAGGCTACCCTGTCGGTTTTTTCTCAAGAGACCACCAATCACTGAAAATGACCGACTCATCTGTAAGGTGGGCACCCAAAGATCTAGCATGATATTTACAAAATCAGTCAGGTGGATGCCAATTCAACATCGGACGCTATCTTGACTAACAACCTCGTTCTGCCTCTCTTCAATCGTGCGACGTCTACTTCCCAAGGACCTGATAACCCCATCCTCTACAATGTTGCAATCGCTCTGGGATCAAATCTTGGCGACTCTTTTCACTGTATTGAATATGCGTTACGACTTCTTGAATACCTTCCTCAGGAGGCACAGTTGGATGAGGGAGATTTGCCCCCATCGCCGTTTGTCCACATCATTGATACTTCTTTCCTATACAAGACAGCTCCCATGTACGTGACCGATCAACCTGCGTTTATTAACGGCGCGTGCATGGTATATTTTCTTCTCTTACCAGACAAACTCATTGATCTGACCTATCTTTATCAGGCAGAGACAAACATACCCCCTATCGCCCTACTCAGTTTACTTAAAAAGGTAGAATCAGTAGTGGGTCGTGTCCCTTCCATCAGAAATGGTCCACGCACAGTCGACTTAGATATCATCTTTTGCGGCAGCAATATCATCGACACCCGCTCAAACAAAGAAACTCTTGACAACCTGGACGGAGAACTCGTAGTTCCACACCCACAAGTACAGGAGAGGGAGTTCGTTTTGCGGCCTCTGAACGAGTATGGTTCCTCTACTATCCAAAGTATCCAGCTTACCTTTTGAAAGCATGATTCCAAATTTCATCCACCCAGTCTTGCAGAAAAGTGTAAGGTCGCTCTTAGCTGAGGTGTTTGATCCATCTGGGAATCCTATGAATAAAGTGATCCCTTTTCCTCGTTTGCCCATCTCATCTTGGGAATGTCCGTATTCCAAAATTGACCCTGTGCCTGCGACTCTTACGCATTGGACCTATCCATCGGATATATCATCACGAAGGAGGATGAAAGAAAAGGTGCACACCAATGTCATGGCTACGCTGAACGTTACACCTGACTCCTTCTCGGATGGTGCGCTACGCACTGCTCTGCCCGCCGCTATCGCATATGTACAAGAGTCCATCATGGCTGGAGCGGCGGTGGTCGACATGGGCGGTTACTCTAGCCGTCCAGGTACCACGTTCGTCAGCGTTGAAGAGGAACTTTCAAGAGTCGTGCCTGCCATTCAAGCTCTGCGAAATCCCGACATTCTACGTCAATATGAAGACCCCACAGGGCTCTATCTTGGCATTACGGAGCGGATTATGGACACTCCAGTCAGCGTTGATACCTATCGGTGGGAGGTTGCTGAGGTGACCCTTCAAGCGGGTGCTAATTGCATCAATGATATATATGCGTTTACTGGTCCTAACTACCCTCTGGAAGAGAAAGAGGCCACGGAATATATGACTAAACTGACTACCATTGTACGCCGACACGCTGTCCCTGTAGTGCTCATGCATTCAAGAGGAGCTGATGTGAATATCAACAATGATTATACGGCCTACGCGTACGCCGGAAAAGGAAACGATGGGATTTTTCTAGAGGGCGTTCGGGTAGAACTTGGGGCGAAGGTAGAAAGAGTTATCAGAGAAGGCGTGAGACGGTGGTTAATCATTGCTGATCCTGGTATCGGTTTCAGCAAGCCTTTGTGTGGTAATCTGGAGGTCCTCAGAGAAGCTGCACAACTTGTTGAGGATAGGCTGATTGGACATGGTTAGTGGCTATATTACATTATTTCTCTGCAAAATTCTGACATCACGCTCTTGTTTTTCCTTCGATCTCTTCTCAGAACATATATATCGAAACCCACTTGCAGGGTTTCCTCTGCTGATCGGGGTATCTAAAAAGTCATTCCTTGGCTATATATTGGCGGCAGGACCTCATGGCAGGCAAACGCAAGCTAACGACCGATGTTGGGCGACTGCTGCCGCGGTTTCCACTTCCGTGCAACAAGGCGCGTTGATTGCTCGTGTACATGACGTAAGAGAGATGATGGATGTCATCCGTGTATCGGACGCGATATGGTCCTAAGGTGACCCACTAGAGGGATGAAATTTTCAGCTCAAAGAGAACTTGGAGAAATATAAATCGTTGTAGACAAAAGCAAGTTTGAAATGGTCACACATGTCACATGTCCATAGACCTGCAGTCCTGGAATAAAATTTTGAATACATACTGGCTGTGGTTCTTATTCCTGTGTTGAAATAAAAGGTGAGCGAGTCGCAAATTAAAAATTTGTCACCTTCGAGGGTTGCTCAGACACATGGTATACGTATCAACGTTCCCAGTGAAAAGTCGATATCGAATTGGATCGAGTTCACTGCCTTATCAGAATCTCCTATTTTCATTGATTTTTTGACACACATTTTCTTCGATTTGTTTCGATTTCCTTCAATTTGCTTCAGTTTTGTGAGATCGACTTTTCACTGGGTATCAACTCCGAAACATTTCAACAGTGGCAGCGCCGTCCAAATGACCAGGAATTCCTCAAGGCGGATGGCAACGTTTGCAAAACGGAGGCTTGGAGTCGGGTAATAATTGTATTCAATATTTGATCATGGCGTCAGATTTATTTGTTCTCGATCACTTTGAAAGCTCACTGCATTCCCGACATATAGAAAGTAAAAATTACTCGCACTTTTATCGGCAGGGGGTTTGAACGTCATTCATAAAATTAGCGCTTCTTGTTATTCAGGCCGGCTTGAAAGAGTTGCCGGACGGAATGCAGAATGATAGGTACAAAGATTGAGGATTACAAAACTATCTCGAAGCTCTGAGAAGCCAAAAGCTGCGACGCCTCTTCGTCATGGTTATAATGAATTGAAGGTTTTTACTTCTCGGGATTGGGGTTCCTACATTGAGAAATTAAATCAGTCGTTGAAATACGGCATTGGTGAGATGGTATAGGAGGCAGAAAAGGTCAGATAGGAGCGAAAGACATATAGATGCTAGTATCAACACGAAAGTTTCAGCGTGAACTATGCAAGAAAAGTTGGTTTCATCGTTCGAAAAGGGGCACAATGCTTGATGATAAACCGTGGGGGCAAGAAAAGATCAAGAGCGTAAGTTGTGGGACTCACATTCTTCTCTTTCCACCAGGTAGTGTTGTAACATTCACGAAACTTATTAAAGAAGAGTTAGTCCATTATATTTGATTCCATGGGCTGATAGAAACGCACCGGCGATTGTAGAGGATGCGCTTCTTAGCCCGGCCTTTGGGCGTCTTTTTCTTCTCTTGTTTATCAACTTTTGGTGTTGCTGCCTTGACTTTGCCGGCACGGGCGAGAGAGCCGTGAACTATAGTAGGATTCGTCAGACGTGAACAATAGAACCAGAGGAAGGTTGTTAAAAACCTTTTCCCATATTGTCTTGAGGTTGCGGTTGTCGTTGGGAACGATGATGCAAGATGCCTGCTCGAACTGTGCAGTTTTGGGCATTAGAGTTTCGGTTTTCGCCGAATTCAGGAAACGTGACTTATTGATGTGTTAGTAATGGTTTTTGGTATAGGCGCCTCCGTTTTCGCAGTCCGATGATTATTTGTACACCTTTGTGTTCTGCGACTTGCAGGAAATCGTAGGATGTAGATTGCCCCCCCTACGGCTTCCAGATCACATTGAACTTATCTAAATAGTACATTAAAATTGTAGAGGGTATTTTTAGTGTATAAATACCTTTACTTGGTTGTCTCTCGAAAGATGTTTTCAATGAGCAAGTTGGCGTAAATCCGCTGTTTTTTTTTTGTTTCAGCGCTCATGGTGCGATATGATGGAATTATAATAAAAAAATCAGGACTTACTTAAGCTTAAGTACTTGCTAGCAATCGGTAACGGCTTGAAAAAAATTCAAGGAAAAAAACGTTGTTCTGATCGAAGAACAGTGGTATCGAGTTGGAGATTGACGGAAATGTGTGTCTGTGACTATTGCATGACAGGGTGTGGATACCTGATAAATTTAGTCACGGTCGACAAAAATCATATTGAAACCATCAGTCAGAAGTGAAGCCCAGTCAGGATCGACAATATACCGGAGCCATGGTAGAGAAGGTGATTTAAATCCGTGATAATCAGTCCATAACGGATAGTGACCATTTCATCACACCTCATAGTTCCTCCTCAAAACTATCATATTGAAGGGCAGGAATGAGTTCGATTAATCTAAATACTACTCAGATATGTTCTGTATATTGATTGGATAAATTCTCTCTGTGGGAAGAAGTGAAATTTAGGAATTCCTGCACTTGTGGGATCTTTAAATTTGGGCATCAGCTGTCGTCTGATGCATCGAGTACATGAAGAACAAAAGAGCCCTGGATAAAAATTTCCCCTTGTATAGACTTGCATTTGAAGAACATAAATAATTTTGATTTGAGGGAATTGAGGAAAAACTGAGTAAGATATTGTATTTCTCGTACATCCTGTGTCTGATGGAGTTTAAAGCAAGCCCCTTCTGGGAAGGTCGCCGGACTGGACTGGAGCAAGGGCTTGTTTCGAACCTAATGGTTTTGCTAAAATTGATTCATTTGACCACCCGCTAGCCTCTCAACAGCGTGAGTTCTTTGCCACGAGAACATTGGTCACCTTAAAATAAATGCAAATATAATATGTATAGAAAAAGTGGTTCAAAGGTTACATTGAAAATGTGATGCATACTGGTGGATACTCGTGCAGAAGAAATAAAAAACGCACCCTTATCCTACAAGTCACGAGCAAACACAGCGTTAACGATGGGCCATGGCACATATAATCGCAAAGAAAGGTCTTCGTCTCGCCTAAGAGCTGAGTGAGAAAGCAGAATTGAAAGTGATGTCTAAGCATAATCGATAAAAGAGCGGGTGGAACAGCAGATTTGAGATCTTCTCAACACTGAATGAGCTCGAGGTGATGTTACAACCAGTGGCCTTGCCAATCTTGAGGTTCCAAGTCTGACATCTTCAACAATAATGTTTCTGACACCTGTCAGTAGAGGCTTTTTGTTATTATTATTTTTTTCTGCTGCAGTAATGGCCATGACTAGTTATCAATTCATCTTTGATTAGTGGCAGCTGGAAACGTCAACCAATTATATTGATATATTGCGTATCTTAGCTAGTATCTTTACGGCAATGTTTTTGGTTGTATTTTTTTTTGCTCATTTTCTCTGAATTAGACTTATTGTGGAGCCAGGACCTGAACTGGATAACTCTGTGGTTTACCCTTCATATAAATGGGGTATCTGGAACCGGAAAAAGAAGGGAAAGAAGAGAAAAAAAATCTCACGGCACTCTCAAGAGTCAATAATTTCGTTCTATGTTTCTTGATCTTCTGTATAAAATAAACTCAAATTGTAATTGCTTGCCAGAACATTAGTAAATTTGAGGGTCTCCAGCCAGGAAAATCCTAAAAAATCGAAAGAAATCATTGAGGGGGGCGGAATGAGCCGGGCAGATAACGGTAGATAACAACTCACAAATGCCCTGCAGGCACGAAATGTTTATCCGTACCTGGATTTCTTTTGCCAGGATCAGAGTTGTATTTGCGAGGGTCTTGCTTTCTCTCTCTCTCGGCCATTAATTCATCAAGGCTCCTGCTTCGGATTGTCTCACTCTCATCGCAATCCCGTAATAAGCCTTCTTGAGTTCGGCGTCAAGCTTGACGATGTCGTCATTCTGTAAACACATATGCCACCATAGGGAATAAAAAATCCCGACGAGAACTTACCCCATTTCTCCGCGATTTCAGGATTTGACCAACGATACGAATTCTTCCGGAATCAGGAACCCTAGAACTAGGTAATGCTTAGCCACCCAGCCTCTCCGGTAGTCATCGACATCATACTGATCCGGATGGGGTATTGGAATGCCTCAAAGATTTACACAACTATTGATGAAATGTCCAAGGCTTTTTGATACGATGTGGAGTTCATTAAAAATGTTCTAGTGTCTGTGTAATCGGTATAAGAATGGACGGTCATATTTCATGGCAAGTCGGATATTTTCGCCAAACAAAATCCTATGTTGATCATGGAAACTAGACGATGCGCTAGTCATAAAATAGCATACCTAAACATCGCCATCACTGCTTTTTTTCCTTCTTCTTTAATCGTTCTTCCTTCAGAGCATCCACCAACTTTTGTAGCTGTACAGTCACAGCCGTGTTTCCTCCCTGCGCTGAAGTGCTTCTGGCTTGAAAATCGTCGAGGAAAATTTGGAGACGTTTTTGTGTGGTTTTTGTGGATATCGCGGTGGTAGAAACGACCTGAATGCGAGGTGGAGGTGTGAGTGGTGGATCCATAATAATAATGGTGAGACGAGAAAAATGAATTACAACTCCGCGAATATGCCTGAATCGTACGACGGAGACGAAAATTTAAAAAATCTCTACATAGTCACCGGGTCTGGCAACCACCTATTAACCAGTCTCTCTTTCTTCTTAACCATCATCATATGGCCGCAATCAACTGGATCGCTCTCCTTCTTACCCACCCTGTGGAATTCAGGACTTTATTGCAGTTCTGGCTTTATCATGAACAAAGGCGAGATATTTCAGCTCTGCAAGAGCACCCAACCTCCGGTTGGGACAGGCAAACAATGCAAAGGTGCTGGCAGTTCCTAGATAAGACCAGCAGAAGTTTCTCTGCTGTTATAAAGGAGCTTGATGGAGACCTCGCGAGAACGGTGAGTAGGAGAATTGACCTGATACGTCTTGCGCGTCAACCAACCTTCTCCCGTGCCATGTCTGCTGACCGTAGCTAAATCACCCTTTCCCTTTTATTCAATGCTTGCCATGGATCGTTGACTAAACTCAGCTTTGCAGGTAGCGCTTTTTTACCTAGTTCTTCGTGGCCTTGATACCATTGAGGATGATATGACCATCCCAGACGGAGTTAAGCAACCAATTCTGCGTTCATTCCACATCCATACCGTTACTCCTGGGTGGACATATGATGGCTGTGGACCGAACGAAAAAGACCGACAACTCCTCGTGGAGTATGATAAGGTTGTGGAAGAAGTCAATCTCCTTGCCCCAGAGTATAATCAATTCACTCGTCATAAAAAAAATCAATTAATTTCCGGTTTCTAGATATAAAACCATCATCACCGACATTGCATTGAAGATGGCGACTGGCATGGCGGACTATGCCCACAAAGCTGCTACTACAGGTTCTATTTACCTGGCTACCACTGCTGAATACGATCTGTATTGTCACTACGTAGCCGGTCTCGTCGGAGAAGGTCTTTCCCGTCTTTTTTCCACTTCAGGCAAAGAGTCCCCGTCTATTGGTACCCAACTCGAGCTGTCCAACTCTATGGGCCTTCTCCTCCAAAAAACCAACATTATTCGTGACTTCCGTGAGGATATTGACCAGCACCGATTCTTCTGGCCTCGTGAAATATGGGGCCGGAAAGAATTTGGCTTCATTGAAATGCGCGAGATGACGGCTACGAACCCGGAGACGGCGAAGAAGGCGATGTGGGCTCAAAGTGGGATGATATTGGATGCAATGAGACATGCAATTGATGCGTTGGATTATCTGAGACTGTTGAGGAACCAAAGCGTGTTCGTATTCTGTGCGATTCCTGCAACGATGGCGATGGCTACTCTTGAGTTGTGTTTTATGAATCCGGAAATGTTTCAAAGGAATATCAAGATCAGGAAGGCAGAGGCTGCACAGGTTGGCCTATCTCCTTTTCTCTTTTGAGTGCAACTGAGTTAATTTGGGTTTCTTTTCTCCTCAGCTCATTATGCGCTCGGCGAACCCAAGAGATGTCGGTCTGATATTCCGAGAATACGCACGTAGAATCCATGCAAAAGCCGTCCCGACGGACCCCAGCTTTATCCGTATCTCCGTCGCTTGTGGCAAGGTAAATACCATTTTTCTTCAATGAAACTCAGTTTTCAACAATCTATTTTCAAGATTGAACAATGGTGCGAACACAATTATCCCTCCTTCGTCCCAGTCTACAGCCAGGGCTCTAAGCAAACTCTTGACCCCGCTGATCCTCGCACACGCATCGTCCTGCTCGAACAATCTCGTGAACAGCAGCTCGTTGCCAAGAGACGCATGGGAGACAAGAGAAGCATGGGAGACAAGGCGGTTACAACTATGAATGGAAATACGGTCCAGAACAGGAGTATGGAGCCGACCGAGTTGATGGTGTATGTCTTGGGTGCGTTTGGTGTGGTTATAGCTGTTAGTTGGATGATCGTTTGGGTGGTGTTGAAGTATACTGAGTGAGTTAGTCAGGTTGTCGGACTCCTTGTCCTACACCTAATTTCTTGACTCTTACGGTCGTTTTCACACCTTACCATAATACCATACCCCCACTATTTGTAACATTAGGGAAAAAAAAAACTGTCATTACTTATTTTATCTATGGACATATGCACAGTAGTTTTCGGCGTAGCCTCAGCTCGATGTACCTATGGAGCAGAATAAAATTTAAGACCGTAAATATGCAGCAGTCGAATATTTTTTTTGTATTTGATTCTGGTCCTACTCTGCCTGCAGTGTGTGTTTGGCTGTGCTTGGGGCTGCTCGAAAACAAGTAACGTGTCAATCGCTGTCTATTCAAGCGCTTTCTTCTCATTTAATTTGTTCGCGACCTCCCTATGTTTACAGAGGAACTGAAGGCTTTCAAAAGGCTGGGCTTTCGCTATGTAAAATAAACACTTGGTCGTCAAACAAGGCACGCTAACAGATCGTTTCTAACCAAGGTCCTTCTCCAAGTTCTCAACTTTGCATCTGTCATAGCCTCAGGTCTGATGATATGGAAAGGACTTGGCATTCTAACAAACTCTGAATCACCCATTGTTGTCGTTTTAAGGTATGTCACCAAACCGATGATTTTTTTTAAAAAAGAGAAAGAATCTAATCTAACCCTTTTTTTTTTCCATCCCTACATGTTTTAGTGGATCAATGGAACCAGCTTTTTACCGTGGAGATCTTCTATTCCTTACAAACCCTAGCCACGAAACGTATCGTACAGGCGATATCACCGTGTACCAGATTCCTGGCGCTAGCATCCCTATCGTTCATCGTGTATTGGAAACGCGCAGTGACAAGCCCAAAAAATCCGATGTTCAGCCCGTAACTCCCAAGCAAAAGCTACTGACGAAGGGAGATAATAACTATGTGGATGATATCGATCTGTATCAAGGTTTAGAATGGTTAGAGCGCAAACATATTATTGGCAAAGTTCGAGGGTATGTGTTCCTTTTTTTTTTGCTAGGTTCGTCTGCTCTTGCTGATGTTAATACTCGTGATCAGGTTTTTGCCTTATGTTGGTTATGTGACAATCGCCATGGTAAGCACCACATGAACTGTCTTGATGACGATAATTTTTGCTAAAGGAGGAATGTAAATTGAACAGAACGATTTTCCGCAATTGAAATACGCATTATTAGGCTGTCTGGGACTGCTTGCACTTTTACAACGGGAGTAATGCATTATTGTAATGTTTCACTAGACATCTGTTTTTTTCTTTCTAATTGGCGGAGTAAAAAAAAAACGACCCACCTCATATTTCTTTCACTCAGTCGACAACAAGAATTGGTTGCCGCAATCTTATTTTGCCAGTCAAGATTGTAATGGTCGAGGAGGCTATACACAATGGCTCCGCTGGTTATATCTCGATTCACTTCTCGCAGAAAGATCTTTCTCTCCAAGGACTATATATATAGCCTATGTCAGAATGGCTGGCCAATCTTTGGTATCAATATTACCCGTTAGTTGTGATAGGTGGGGCTGACCAAAAGAATCCATCGTGGCCGTACAGAGAAGAGTGTTCTCTTTCTCAAAACGAGGGGTACAAAGCGCCTTTCGAGCCTTTCTTGTGATTGACGAATGTACAGTAGTCGCTGGCGTGCGACAATGCCTCGAAGAAGTATTCAAATAATTCGGTACGATGGAGTGAATCCAAGTTGCAAGTCATTGAAGCTTGAATTTGATGGCAAATTCACTGGGACTGGAAACGTTGCTGGATTTGACTGTGGCTTCCAATTAATTGTCTCAGTTGCCAGACTCGACGGTTAACAAGGTTGCATTGAAATGTAAATGTGACAGCATTGAATCAGACAAAACGATACACGGCGTAAGGCCGAGATGATGCAAAATATGAGAGTAGAATAAAATTTCCGATGTGCATGTGGAGGAGGTTGCCTTCAGTAGGAGAGGGGGTTAAACGTATGTCGATAGTTTGAATGGTTTTTAGGAATAGAATTTAAATCCTTCTCCGTTATTCCAGAACGATTGACTGTTGTTCTGAGCAGACATCAAAGACTGTTGCTGCTGAGGAGGCGAAGGCCAAGGAGGCGCAACTGGCACCTGATTCTGACTCCCATCATCATACGAAGGATGTTGGAAATGTTGTGGGTGCTGCTGGTGTTGCTGATGATGATGGTGTCGAGACATGTTGTCCATTACAGATGGCTTCGGGTCATACATCGCATGCTCCTGCTCTTGCGATTTGTCGTAGATTGAGATCTCAAGGACGGGAGGCATCATAGTTGAATCCATTCCCATATCCATGAGAGGCATATCAGAACCATTTCCATGCTGCTGAAGCGTATCTAGGCTAGAAGACTGCATCGAGGAGTTGGTCGCATAAGATGTATTAAATGAATGGAAGAAGGTCGCTGGACTGCCTGTTGAAGTAGGTGGGGGAGGTCCGAATACGGGCGGAGTAGAATGGTGAGAAGGGAATGTAGGGGTTGGTGGATGACCGGAGTTTGTTGTGAAAGGAGAACTGGAGGCAGAGATAGCCCCATTACCGTTGGAGAAAGGACTTGAGACCTGGTTATATGACATCCCATCGCCAGAAGCAGACGAACCATTTGTATGATCAAACGAAGCTTGGACTTGATCATATAAAGGCTGAGGTTGAGATTGAGGTTGAGTCTGTTCAAACATGTGTGCAGAACCCCCAAAAGGCTTATGTCGAGAATGTTGGCGCTGAGAATTTGTGTCATGAATGCCATAATCCTTCCGTGACATTGCTTGAATATCCATCTGCTCTGGTGACGATACAAACGGCAATGGGAGATCCATCGATTGTGAATTTACATCCAGAGGTTGTAGGTGTTGCTGGGGTTGAATATGACTACAAGACGACGAACGAGACCGATGTTCATGTTCATGCATCATGTTCATATTACCAGGGGAAGATGTTTGTGACGACGTTTGAGAATGTTGGGAGCCTGTGATAGCATGAGCGACTTGAGTTGCCGTCACCGCTTGGAGTTTCTGTTTCTGCTGTTGTTGAAATGCCAAAACTGCATCTGCATTTGGGCGGGGAGTGGACGTCATCAGCGGCGGTGCTTGCATTTGTCCTCCAGACCCCGTCGTCGCTTGTATGCGTTGAGGGCGAACAATGGAGCCGTCCTTCGCAACTCGAACTCTGATACCGACAGGGGGATAAGACTTTTTGGCGTGTTTTTCGCTCTTGTCCTTTCCTTTTTCGCTCTTGTCCTTTCCTTTTTCGCTCTCCCTTTCAGCAGCAGCGGCAGCTAATCGTGCTGATGCTGCAGTTGTGATAGCTGATATAAGGTCACCATTGTCGCTCTTCTTGTGTTTCTGGGCATGTTGTTGCTTATGATCCTGAAAACCACCTGACGATGTTGGCATTGAAGATACGGGTGGGGAGAACGGCGGAAGATCGAGTTTGCTTGGCTGCTGCTGGGTGACCGAGCTGCCGTTACGCGCGTATTGACCGCCTTCAAATCCATGCATAATGCCGTCCCCGACGCATCCACCAACATCGGATGCATTTGCTGTCATTGTAGATGAAGCTGTGATATCAACTATATCAAATTTTCCGTAAATTATCAAGCGACTGAGGCTTACTTAGACTTTCAGGGGTCATATCAACCTGATCATACTTCCTCTTCAACAGATTCGTCCCTCGATGAGACAATCTTGTATACAGCGCATCCACGATTTTCCTATGAGGTTCCGCCATCACCTTTAACTCAGACAGTAAATTCAAGCCAGAGATAACATCGTCCATGAGCGCGTTGGCGTCAAACATCGACGATGGGAATGATTTAGTAGAAAACCCAGGGTTCGCGCAGATGATGATAGAATCCAAGACCATTTTTTCGAGAGGATAAAAATCGACCATGGAAAGGGGAGTAGATAATGACGTAGGGGAGGCTGAGGAGCCAAGTGCGACATGGAGGATTCTCGCTGTACGTAATATTGACTGAGCCGCATGTACAGTCAATTGCACTGCGTGACCGTTCAGTTGAGAGGTTGATGAACCAGCCTTTGCGGGCTGAGATGGGTATGTAGGACCCAGAGAAGGTGCGCGCAAGAAGGGAGCGTGAACTCTGAATATTAGAAGATTAGCCATCAACGCTAGTTCACAACTCTGTATTTGCGAAACCAAAGATGCTACTGGTTTGTCCTCTTGGCCACCCATATCACTGCCGTACGGCGGCGGAGGGGGGTGAGAATGACACGCAGCGTCCTCACTAGAACTCACACCCGATCGTTTCATACTTGGTGCCAAGTCCGACTGCCAACGTCGAATCTCGCTCTCGAGGGAAGCAGCTTGATCTAATGTGTATCCACAACAGCACTCCGGATGCGCCATGCGGCGTTTAATCGTCTGAGCGAGCTGGGTTAGTCTTTAGAAGAAAAATAAAAGGTCAACATATGCACGATTCTGTGCTGATGAGATACACACCGGCATCTTGCACCGAAATAGGCTTCCTGGTCTGATCCTGTGACTCCGCTGCCGTTGATGTTATTGCCCATCGTAGACCAATATCTGTGCCTGCCATCAAGATCATCTTGCTGCAGAGTCATTCCTTGTCTAGAATCATGTCCATTAGAATGCTCCAGCTCTTCGTCCTCAGTATCAAATCCGTCATTGTCCGTGTCGGCTGGCATCGATGAGGGCGCCGGATCACATGCACATCCAGGCAACTTCGTGGTGTGTGTGTAGGAAGCCAGATATGGTTGATGCCCTAAAGAGTCGGCTATGAATCTAATGGACAAAGTGTCAAAAAATGTCTAACTATGCACGGGAGACGAGCAGAAGGAAAAAGGGAACGCACAGATCGTAGAACATGATATCCCACCACATCAACAACTTCCAGTCCTCCCACCTCTCCCTCTCCCTTTCCTTCCCCTTGCTCGTCGGACAACTGCTATTTGCCCTGCACGGCGAAGCGGAAGCGTCGCGATTAGCCTTCTTGTCACCGTGACTGGTTTTGGACTTTCGTCCAGGATTGTCCCTGCCCAAACCCATTCCACGGGCAGCGTTTACCATCTTGCCCACCTAAGGCCAAAAATCGGTAAAAAGTTAGAATTATTTCTACAGTTTGAAGAAGAGAAACGACGCACCAAAGGGTATACAAGGTTTGTGCCCTCTATATCCTCGTCCTCTTCCACAGCTGACGCTAATGACCCAGAGAGCATCAAATACACCACACCGATCAGACTCGCCAGAAGGAAATCCATTTGTTCTCTTTCCTCCACATTCCCGGATGTGGATGTATGCGTGTCCCATACCCCTAATGCTTGTTGGGAAAGAGCAAAGAGAAATGCAGGGTTTTCTGCGGGGATGAAGCCCTGACTTGAAGAAGAAGATTGAGATCCGACAGCCAATACCGCACACATAACAGCAAAGAAAGCTATGGAGAGTTCTTCGTCTTTCCTTCCTATACCCCCACCCTCGTCCACTATTCGACCCCCTCCAAAACTAGAGTCGCCACTACCACCTCCACTACCATCATCGTCCAAATTATCATTTCGTTGATGTAGAGATTGTAACTCTGGAAGTCCTGCAAAATAGATCTGCCTAGCTCTCTTTGCCTCCCTAGCCTTGCCCTTCTCTCTTTCCTTAGCCTTGTTCCTGTGCCTCTCTTTCTTTCCCAAATTGTCGCCACCAAGAAGCGAAATACACCTCTTCTCAAATCCAATCCATCCATTCCCAGGCTCAAACGGGACTGGCCGCACGCGAAATACCTCCTTCGCATAGTTCAAAAACCGTCTACATGTCGGGAGTGAGGGCAAAAGTGCGATAAGAGCTGGGGTGATTTGTGGTTTCGAGTATTGGGGTGTCTGTGGGTGTGCGGGAAAAGTATACGGGAAAGAGGAAGCAGAGGCGGAAGGAGGCGGGGATGGAGGTGATGTAGATACTCGTATCGTAGACGATGATGAGGGTGGATAATGCTGAAATGTTGCGGCACACGATACGGATGATCCGGGAGGGTTAACTGACGGAACAGGATAGTAGATACTGAGGGCAGGTAGTGACAGCTGAGCCGAATAACGTTGTTGCTGTTGCAGCTCCGCTTGAGATTGAGATTGGAATTGCTGGCGAGACGGGGTGCGCAGGGACGCATTGCGTTTGAGTGGCGTTGACGTGCGTGAAGTGAGAAAGGATTTGGTTGTGTTTCCCGTCGACGCTTGGGGGTCATCCATGTCGATAGTAATAGAACTGACTAGGGTGCTGCTGCGAGGATGTGTCAATTCGATCTCAAATGGTGAAGGTTCTAGTTTGATGTAACCAGAAGCTCCGGCCAGTGGTACATTGTGCTGGTGTGAAGATGATGAGCCAGATGAAGACGAAGAGGGTAGTGAAATTCCCAGATCTAGTTCTTCGAGCCATAACGAGAGGTCTTGATGTGATAATGAGATGCACGTATCGTGAAGTGTTTGTGCAGCATAGTGGTGATGGTGCTGGTGGGACCCTTGATTCTGAGATGAGGGGCCTGCGTTAGAAAGCTGTGCTAGTGGATAAGTGGATTGGAAAGCGGGGGTGTTCTGGCCAGAAGTTACCAAGGCAAGGGTAGCTTCGACTTGTATCAGCCGGTTATTCAATGAATGCAAATCACTAGTGGAAAGTTAGTACAGGATCGATTTAGAAGGATAATGACACGCACACTTTCTCAGCTGCTGCTGGAGAATAGATACATCTTTCGATGGTACCTCGCTTGGTGCAACTTCCACATGGTGCTCTTCTGTCGCATTTGAGCTTTAAGCGTTTGCACTATTTGGAATAGATTCACTTTATTTACAAATCAAGCAAGAGACGAACATACTGACCTCTGCACACACTACTGTGATTCTGGATCGAATTTGACTGCGTTATGAAGGACGATGTTGAGAATAATAGGGAAACAAGTGTCTGGAAGACTCACGGGCCCGTTGTGGATGGTTGATTCGCAGAAGAGGGTTGTTGGGGTTGAATCGACGCCGAAGGAATATCCATAATGATTGAGCTCGTTGTTGTCGAGTACGATGACGAGAAAGAGTATGGTAGAGCAGAGCTTTGATGGGGTGCGAAGTTATTCCGTGACGAGCAGTGACCACTCCTTTTCTACCAAATCGACACATAAACCTCTGCTTCAGCAGGACCCCGGTCAATAGCGGCCCCGATCCGGACAAATATGGATGCAAAAAAACGACACCTTTTTGAAGCCCAATGACCTGAAACGTTCAAATCCGAGGTCAAAAAAGCGTGGAAACTATATTTCTGTCCTTTTGGTATAGACCGGGGTCCTTCTCCAACCCTGAATTTATACCCATATCTAGCAGATTTAGTTTTAATAATTTGTTGCCGCGGCCAATCGATCACTGATCAACCTCATGCCGCAGGTTAATCGTTTGATTCCATTCCTCAAATGTTCCCCTTTTTTTGAATTTTAAATCTCCCCACTTCTTGAAACCGATGGGTCAGATCTGCTGACTCATCTTAACGTTACCCATCGTGTGAAGCTACCATGGTTCGCATCGATAGTGGTTATGCAGCCATTTTGGCTCTGCTATTTGGGTTTTGCATGCCCAGCGCTGACGACAGTTCCATGTTCGAACAACTTGGTATGTCGAGAACTGATCCAGTCGAATATCCGTCATATCACTTCAAATCCTGATCCCTTAACGATTGCAGCACATGCTTTTGGCAACTTCAGGTTCTCCCTCTTATTGACTTATTTTGCATTCTGACGTTAATCCCCCTTCACATGCTTCACACGCCATCATGTTTTGCCATAACCATTCGACATGCGGCGTGGGTATTTGCTGCCGTTGTACATCTTAAAGCACTGCCAGCAGTATGCCACAATCTTCATCTCGTTAGAGCGTTTCGAGTTCCCCCCTCGTCCTTAGGTTTTGAAGGAAACCCCACTTTAACAATAATTCGAACTGCGGAATTCTTCCAAGACGGAACACAAAAATGACAACATCTTGGCCTCTATCTTCCGAAAGGGCTGAGCGCTTGCTAAGAATCGGTGGCGAAATTCTGTTTAGAACGAATGAAAAAGGTAAAGTGATAAGATCTCAGTCAAAACTTCCAATCGGGTTCACCTCAACCCATGCCATACAATTTTACAGACTTCCCAACCGCAGGTTCCCGATCTTGTAGAAAGTAAGCCGTCCCTGATTGGTCCCGAGATCATCCTTCAGGCGGACCGTGGAGCCAATGGCGAGAAACAGACAATGACATCTCTGCAAACATGAGTTTGAAAGTACAAACCTAGTAAGCATTTTCAGTGAGAGTCGTAAAACCACTTGGACTTAATCTCGTTCTCTTTCATTTCATTTCTTCTTTCTTTATCCACGGGCCCACGGGCCATCTGAAATACATTTTACCGCGATTTATTTTCAAGGTACACTCCATGGCCATTTCTCAGACACCAATCCCCACCTGGCACTTAGGTATATCACATCCAACGGAGTGTATATCTCTTACCTTGTGTGTTGTTTTTTTTTTTTCCACAACCTTCTTCCTCGTTTCATTTTATGTTTCTTCCGGGCAATCATAACTACTAGTAATAACTAGGCTATTTATCAACACGGAATGAAATGGAATAGTTCCAAGGGCGAAACGAAATATATATATATATATCGGTTCACGCTCCCGACTGCAGTTTATTATCATTCATGAAATTATTTCGGTATCGGACCGTAGTTAGTTTGTAAGATGCTTGTCGTCGGATGTTCCATTTGCATCAAAAACCAATCGAGGAACTGAATTCACGCTTTAGACGTATAGAGTAGTCATCTAGTATGTTAGGTATATGTGGTTTTTCTTCTGATGTGCTGATTTTGTGGGTATTTGCTTTTCAAAAGAACACACGAGAAACAGGAAATTCTCGTGTCGTTACTAGACGTTCATATGTCAATAATTTTAAACTCGGAACGGCAAGCCGGGAGAAACTGATGGGTCTTCGATCTCTACGGCTCATTCCCCGATTCCTTAGTAGGAACAAGGTGGTCGAGAACACGTTAAACTGCTAGACGGCAAGTGTCTTTTTCCAGTGTGTTAATGGCTCCCATCCAGCACGCTGATCTTTTTTTGCCTCTCTTTCATCTGGCCTTCCCGCCACTGCAACCTAAAGGTGGGGAATTCCGGACAATCTAGCTATGGCTGTTGGCCTTCATCATGACTGCTTGATATGATATTTCTTTATGATTTTGTATCACTCTCGCGAAGGGGCTGATTGAAAGCTGGATTTGGAATATTCCCAAATCAACTAAGTAACTTCGCACACTGCCGTCTGCGGCACTAACAAGGTGACTACCTCACATAGTAACATCTGATTCTCTACATATCTTCGTAAAATTGTGATTCCCCAGGGGGGAGTAGGTTCGTTCTTTCTTTTTTGGTGATAGTACAAAGCATACAAGAAATGCATAAGCCTTGAGGTGTAAGGCAAGAAGTTTCACATATGGGCAGGAAGGCTAGAATAACATGAAATTTTATACTGGTATGTATCATCCGATTCAGAACTCTTCATCGACATGAGGTGTGATTGCTCATTCTGAAATTTTCGTCACTGATCCATTTTTAATGAAAAAACATTCCAGTACATCATGCTACCACAGGGTTGACGAAGATAGGCTATAGGGTTCTCATCAAGAGAGATACGTATGAAATTATTTCGAAGATAGTGAGGGTTCGAAGGGGGCAGCCATGATTTATTGATTTCGATGGATTCTAGTGCATTAATCATATAACCTCGTTAATTCTAAAGGGTCTCAAGTTTTCTAAATTTTGGGGTGCCATTTGCAACAAATACCACTGATCAGACGAGCCTGGGGAGGGTCAATGCAAACCTGCAACATGAAAACATGACGATACGGAACTGACATTGGCAACGCGCAGTAGTGCGCGAGGGCGACAGTTTCAGATCCCCATCTGGACCCAGGATTGGCTCTCACAAGAAAGCTCGGAGTATGATGCCTAAATTTCTATTGAATGTTATAACCCCTTAAGCCCAAGCCGAAAGGTATGCTATAGTAGGCCGATGACATGTCAAAGAAAATAACATGCATATGTCAAAAGGACTTAAAGGGAACGCCGAAGCATATCTTGAATAGTATACGTGGCCCTGAGTCACTATATACCTGAGTCTTATTGAAAAGTTATGTAAGTAGGTGGCACAAGGTACCCCGCGCCACCATCGAGTCATAGGTTCCATTGAGGTTTTGCGACATGGGCGGGGATTATGACAGTTCAGCTAACATTCGACCAAGCTCAAATACCACGCACGAGGTGACCCTTTCACTAATATCTCTTTGCTAATAAAAACCTTTTTACCTGTAGACTGCAGATCCGGTTGGCGATGAAAATTAGGGTGCTGTCAAATATATCTTGGCACTACTTACTAGGACGTACTGATATCACTGTCCATGATCATCAATGAGCACCGAAAATGGGAATATTTAACTGTGAGCCGGCCCGCCGAAGAGTTTCGAGGCTGTGGCTTCAGCTGCTTCTTTCCGGCGGCACCTTAGGAAGAGAACTGCTACGTGGTTAAAGCTGCCAGTGCTAGTGAGCCCTCGTGAGCCTTGCTTCTTTGTACCATGTGCGCAATGGATCATCTCTGCTCCGCTGCATTCTACTTCAACTGAGAATCAGACCTACATGTCGCTGAAATTATACCTCGGCGCAGGAGCCGCGTCCTGAGCCGTTCCGTAGATCCTTTGTATATTCATGTTCTTCTTGAGTCCTTAATGTTGGGCAGAAAAGTTTCCGTGTTTCTGTATTTTCCAGAATCCCTAAAATGGCCGAATGCCTAATGCTTAATTTAGACATTTTTTGACCCCCAGATATCAGAGGTGATATCAGGGGATTTGATTGAGCCTAAGATATCAGCATCATCGTCACGGCCCTGATAAGTTCGGAGAAAACCGACGCCGGCGGAGAGGACACTCACGGCTCATAACTTAGAAAGATAATCCGGCGTCATGGCGCCAACGATTCTGAGATAGCGCTTCAAAGAGCAGATCACTCCATTTATGGAAAATACTGTGTTCCCAGCACAGTGCGGAGTCAGAAGGCGAGGTGCCAATCATCTACTTACAGTATCAGAGCCATTTTGACTCGCTAACATTAGGCTTCACTGACATTTGTGGCAGCCACCCATGGCCATAGGCACGTTTTACATTCGCATTCAGACGTACACGTGGCTTATAACTTCTCGCAAATTGTACCTCGAACATGGCCATTCATCATGTCTGAAACCATGGGTAAATATTATTTAAGAACTCGTACCTGTTAGAATATTCGCAGCTAGGCCTAGATAGGGTAGTCTCAACTTTAGTAGAAAGTTTTATATTGGATATAATTACCTAGATAGGGTACTACGGAATTATTAGTATAACATAGCATCGTATAGT
>Ga0193743_1000710_pt1 | contig 26023 bp, 19 predicted proteins | sample L2c2metaG_FD_143038 | JGI IMG/M metagenome (GOLD analysis project Ga0193743, IMG submission 143038) | Soil microbial communities from a riparian zone of the East river system, Colorado, United States - L2c2 | ecosystem: Environmental > Terrestrial > Soil > Riparian zone | place: USA: East River...
GGAAAAGCGTTCCTCCGTCAGCGCGCTCGAAGGTGCCTCGCTTCTCCGGCGGCCCACCCGCAACGGCCCCATGACGGTAGCCGAATAGCTCGCTCTCGATGTAGTCCTCCGGAATCGCCGCACAGTTCAGCTCGACAAATGGCCGCTCCTTGCGCAGACTTGCGGCGTGCATGGCGCGGCCAATCAGCTCCTTGCCCGTGCCGCTCTCACCGAAGATCAGCACGCGGCCGTTGGTAGGCGCCATCAACTGGATCTGCTGCCTGAGCGCCTTCATCGCGACACTCAGTCCGGTAACATTTCCTCGCACCGACAGTTGTCGGGCGAACTCGGCATTGTCCTCACGCATCTGCCGGGCGCGCATCGCGTTCTTCACAACAATCAGAGTGCGATCCAGCGACAGCGGCTTTTCCAGAAAGTCGTAAGCTCCCAGCTTGGTCGCCCGTACCGCCGCCTCAATAGTGCCGTGGCCGCTGATGATCACGACCTCAGGCATGGATGCATTCTCCAGCTTGCGAATCTCGCCCAGCGTCTCGAGACCTTCACGATCCGGCAGCCAGATATCCAGCAGCACGACGTCGTAGTCGACATCGCGCACCAGCTCCAGCGCTTCGGTCGCCGTTGCGCTGGTCGTGACGAGATAGCCTTCTTCGCGCAGGATCCCCTCCAGCGATTCGCGAATCTCCGCCTCGTCATCGACGATCAGAACGTGGTTCAAGCCGTCACTCCTTCATTGCCGTGCAGTGTCGCCGTCGGCAGCTCCTGCTCTCCTTCGCCGTTCGTGGCTGGCCGCAGCTCAAGAATGAACTTTGCGCCGGCCGGAACATTCTTCTCGGCGCGAATCGTTCCCTGGTGTTCCTGAATAATCTTCGCCGCGATCGCCAGTCCAAGCCCCGTACCACGCTGCTTGGTCGAAAAATATGGAAGGAACAGCCGCTCGCGCATCTCGTCAGTCAGACCCGATCCCGTATCGGCAATCGTCAGCTCGACCATGCCATTCTCCAGCAGGCTCGTCGAAATCCTCAGCTCGCGCAGCAGGCTGGACTGCATCGCCTCGGCGGCGTTGTCGATCAGGTTGCCCAGCGCGCGCTTCAGAGCCTCGGGATCGGCCATCACTAGGGGAAGCCCCTTGCCCATCCGCTTCACCACTGTGATCGCCTGCATCCTTCCCGCAAACATTGCCAGCGAATTCTCCACGATCGTGTTCAGATCGGCAGGTCGCGGCTGCGCCGTGGGAAACTCTGCCAAAGCTGCGAACTGGTCCACCAGCGACCGCATGCTCTCTACCGAGCTTGAGATGACCTCGCTGCATCGCCGGATCACCCGCGGCGAGGGCGACTCGATCTGGTGAAAACGCAGCGTCTCCGCCAGGCGGTCGATGTGCCGGCGAATCTGTTCCGCGCTCAGGCCAATCGGCGTCAGCGGATTCTTGATCTCATGCGCCACCCGTCTCGCTACCTCTTTCCACGCGGATTGCTTCTGCGCCCGCAGCAGCTCCGTTGCGTCTTCCAGCACCACGACGTATCCGCGGTGCTCGCGCCGCATCCGTTCATTGCCGACCGAGGCCTCCAGAAGCGCGACCGTCGCCAGCAGATTAAGCGTGCCGCCAAAGCTGCCCTCCGCCGGAGACGCCATCTCGATCTCGCTCGATGCCGAACCCATGCGGTGGCTGCGCTTGATCAGCCGGTCCAGCACCTCGGCAACATCGGCGGGAAAGACCTCCTCTATCGTTTGCCCAAGAAACGGCCTCTGCCCGCCGGGATCGATCATCTCGCTCAGCGCGCGGTTGGTCAGGATGATCCTGCGCTCCGCATCGAGCGTCGCCACGCCGTTTGGAATCGTCTCCAGCATCGTCTCCAGTTCGCCCCTGCGCGCTTCAAGTGCAGCATTGGCGGCGCTCAGCTGGATCGTCGACTCCTCCACCGCCCTGCGGCTCCCTTCAAGATCGGCGGCCATGTGGTTGAAACTGCGCACCAGCTCGCCCAGCTCCTGGGTCGCGCTCTCCTTCACCCTGTGCGCATAGTCGCCCGCCGCAATGGCCTCCATGGCATCGGCCAGCGCCTCCACCGGCTTGGTCACCTGCTTGGACAGATGCAGCGCCAGCCAGCTGGAGGAGAACAAGGCCAGACTCGTCATCATCAGCAGCAGAAGCATGTACAGATTCCGCAGCTGCCGCCTGCTGCGGAACAGCGTCCAGTAAGTATCCGCGGCGGCGCGAAGACTGGTCATGGTATCGGCCATTCCGTGGGGCATCGGCAGCCCCACGACCACCATCACGCCTCCCTTCGCCGTCGCCGCGCCAAGGGCGAAGTCCGTATCGCCGATGCTGAACGCGGGAGCATCGCTGCGCCGCGCCGCCGCGAAGATGGCCTCATCCTTCGACTCGCCCACCGCCGCCGGAATCACCTCAGAACCCCGTCTGATGTTCTCCCGGTTGCTTCCCGCCTCCGGGCCCCACGGTTTCACCCTCGGAGCTCCCGCCACATTCGGAACCTGGAACGACGCTACAGACTGCTGGTCGCGATAGACCACCACGAATCCGCTCTGCAGGGTGATCTCATGCCGCCGCAGCACCGCCTGCACCTCGCTCGCATATCTCCCGGCAGCCTCTTTCCTTCCGACGTCGGGCAGCGTCGTCGCAATCGCCTCCGCCTCGGCTCTTGCATTCGCCGTGGTGTACCGTCCCAGCTCGAACGCCATATTGGTGCTGGCATCCCGCATCTCCGTCACCGGTTGCGAGAACCACCGCTCCACCGCGCGGTTCAGCAGAAGATAGCTGAAGGCGAACATGAACGAGATGGGAAGCAGGCTCACCAGCAACGCTCCCCACAGCATCCGCGTCCGCAACCTTGTTCCCATCACCCGGCTGCGCTGGTCGGCATACAGCTTCAGCACGTTGCGCACCAGCATGACCAGCACCGCGACGAAGAGCAGGAATGCCACAACCGACAGACCCGTGTAGATAAAGATCTGTCCCGTCGTCTCCGGGTCAAGGAATCGCTTGTTGAAGGCATTCAGGGCCGCCAGCGCAGCCAGCAGGATAAGCAGGCAGGTTCCCAGCGCGATGCTCAGTACCTTTCGCCTGTTATCGTTCATCGAACCCCCTCCGTGTCTCGGACGGCCCCTCTACCTCTTCAACGGTTAGACCAGCCCTGCCACGCTCTTCCATTCCCTCTTCTGGGCCGCCGCAACAGCCTCATACGTCAGCACGCCCTCATAGGTATTGACGCCTTCGGCAATTCCCTTGTCCTCCTGGATCGCCGCCTTCGCCCCCAGCTTCGCCAGCTTCATCACATACGGGAACGTCGCATTCGTCAGCGCAAGCGTCGATGTGTTCGGAACCGCCGCAGGCATATTCGTCACGCAGTAGTGCACCACGCCATTCACTTCATAAGACGGATCGCTGTGCGTCGTCGCATGCGCCGTCTCGATGCACCCTCCCTGATCGATCGCGACGTCCACGATCACCGCGCCCTTCTTCATCTTCTCCACCATGCCCCGGGTGACGATCTTCGGCGCAGCGGCCCCTGGAATCAGCACTCCGCCAATCAACAGATCCGCCTCGCGCGTCGCCCGCTCGATGTTGTAGCTGTTCGAGGCCATCGTAAAGATACGCCCATTGAAGATATCGTCCAGCTCCCGAAGCCGATTCAGGTTCAGGTCGATCAGCGTAACCTTCGCCCCCATCCCCAGGGCGATCTTGGCCGCGTTTGTCCCCACAATCCCTCCGCCGATAATGCAGACCGACGCTGGTGGAACCCCGGGAACTCCGCCCAGCAGCAGTCCGCGGCCGCCGTGCTCCTTCGTCAGATACTCCGCGCCCACCTGCACGCTCAACCGGCCCGCGACCTCGCTCATCGGGGTCAGCAGCGGCAGCGTGCCCGCACGGTCCCGCACCGTCTCATAGGCAATCCCGATAACCTTCTTCTCCAGCAGGGCCGTCGTCAGCTCCTCGAGCGGTGCAAGGTGTAGATACGTAAACAGCACCAGCCCTTCGCGGAAGTGCCTGTACTCCTTCTCCACCGGCTCCTTCACCTTCACCACCATCTCGGCCAGACGCCACACGTCATGCGCCGAGCCCACGATCTCGGCGCCCGCATCCTGATACTCGTCATCCGGCATCGCCGAAAGCGCTCCGGCATCGTGCTCCACCAGCACTTTATGTCCGGCCTCTACCAGGGCCTTCACTCCCGCCGGGGTTACACCCACACGGCTTTCGTGGTCCTTCACTTCCTTCGGTACACCAATGATCATGATCGTCTTTCGCTCCACCACTAATTGTATCTAGGCTTTACTATTCGCTTCACTATTAACACTATGTGACTATTGCTTTCCGCCAGCTACCATCCCATATACTGACCGCAATGGTCTCCCCTGCACGGTATTTTGCACCCATTGATTTCAAGTCACGATTTCCTGCTCTAGATGGTATCCGGGCCCTTGCAATTGTTATGGTCTTCGCCCTGCATTACGGCGGAGGGGCCCACGGTGGCCGTCTGCTCAACCTCGTGAACACGGTACGCCTGCACGGCTGGATCGGCGTCGATCTCTTCTTCACCCTCTCCGGCTTCCTCATCACCGGCATCCTCTACGACACCAGCTCCGACTCTCACTACTTCAAGCGCTTCTTCGCCCGCCGCAGCGTCCGCATCTTCCCCATCTTCTATTTGGTTTTCTGCTTCTTCCTGATCCTCACGCCCATCCTCCACTATCAATGGCAGGCAGGCCACCTGCTCTTTCTGCTCTACCTGGGCAACTTCTCTTTGGCCGCCGACCCCTCCCTTGAGATCATCCGCTCGGCGAACCATCCCGCCTTCTCCGCCCACCTAGTCCACTTCTGGTCGCTCTGCGTCGAAGAGCAGTTCTACCTGATCTGGCCCATCGTCGTCTGGCTGGCAAAAGACCGTATCCGGATCATCCGCATCGCGACCGCCCTCTCCGTTCTCGCGCTCCTGCTCCGCATCGTCATGGTCCATTTCGTCCAGCCCACCCATCTCGAGACGTGGATGATCCATCAGCTCCCCTTCCGCATGGACGCCCTCCTCCTCGGCGCCATCCTTGCCCTCCTTCTACGGGGAAAAAACGCCGACCAGTGGCAGCGGCGCTGCCGGGCCGTCTTCCTGACCTCCTTGATCGTCTTCCTCGGCCTCTCCGTGGCCCTGCCCGCGCTCAACGCCCCCTGGCTGATGACCGCCGGTTTTTCACTGCTGGCCCTGGCCTCGGCGGGACTCATCGGCGTCACCCTCCGCTCCGGCTCTCCCGCCTTTCGCCTCTTCAACCTGCGCCCCCTGCGCATCCTGGGAAAGTACAGCTACGGCTTTTACGTCTACCACGTGCTCTGGGCCGGAGCCTGGGCTACCCTCGTTGGGTTTCTCACCCAGAAGCTCCACTCCACAGTCCTGGCCAACGCCCTCACCGACATCCTCAACTTCTCCGTCACCTTCCTGGTGGCCAAGCTGAGCTACGATTACTTCGAGGTCCGCTTCCTCCGCTTCAAACAACACTTCGAGTACGACTCCGAGCTTCGCGAGCACCGCACCAACTTCGCCGAGGAGATCAGGGCCTGAACTAGTCCCGCTCGACGACATAAGATCGCGCGATTCTGTGTTCATACAACAGCCGTTAATCAAGGCGCATTGTCCTGTCACGTATACTGGGGTGGGTAAGAAAATCCTTACAAAAAGGTAAACACAACATCCCACCCATGGCGACAACCTCCCCGGCCCACTCCGCCAAATTCAGCCCAATCGATTTTAAGACCAGGTTTCCTGCGCTCGACGGCATCCGCGCCCTCGCCATCATTCTGGTCTTTTTTGCGCATTATGGCGGGGGAGCCCACGGCAACTTCGTGCTGAAAGTCCTCAACGAGGTACGGAAGAGAGGATGGCTTGGTGTCGACATCTTCTTCGTTCTCTCCGGATTTCTCATTACGGGCATCCTCTATGACACCCGCAACGACTCCCATTTCTTCAGCCGCTTTTACGCGCGCCGCAGCGTTCGCATCTTTCCGGTCTTTTATCTCACCGCCCTCATCCTTCTTCTTCTCACCCCCATCCTTCAACTCCAGTGGCGCTGGCTTCAACTGACGTTTCTCGCCTATCTCGGAAACTTCTTCGCCAATCACGATTTTTCTCTCTACGCCGTTCTCAGCAAAAGCCATCACCCCACCGCGGATGTCACGATTGGCCACGTCTGGTCGCTGTGCGTCGAAGAGCAGTTTTACCTGATCTGGCCTCTTGTCGTCTGGATGGTGCGCGATCGTACCAAGCTTCTCTGGACCGCCGTCGTTCTATCTTTGGCCGCCCTTGGCCTGCGCTGCGCGATGTGCCTGCACTTTCCCCCCGAGCTTGCCGAGCAGTGGATCGTTCGCACACTGCCCTTCCGCATGGACACTCTTCTCCTGGGCGGCATTCTCGCTCTCTTGCTTCGGGGACCACACGCGGACCGCTGGCAGCGGGCAAGTCGAGGAATTTTTCTCGTGATGTCTGCGGGTGTCCTGGCCCTCTTTCTCTTGTCGCCGGACTATGACTCTCCCTGGCTCCTCACCATCGGATACACCTTGCTCGCCCTGGCCAGCGCCGGGTTGATTGGAGCGACGATCAAGCCTGGATCTCCCGAGTTTCGCCTCTTCTCCCTGAAACCCTTGTTGATCCTTGGCAAATACAGCTACGGGTTCTATATCTACCACCTGCTCTTTCGTATGGCGTGGATCACGCTGGTCCTGGTTCCCGTGGGCCGGAAGACCCACTCCCTGGCCCTGGCCGGCATCGTTGAGCTGGGCTCCGCCTTCGTGGTCACCTTCCTCGTCTCGAAGCTGAGCTACGATCTCTTCGAAGTCCGCTTCCTCAAGTTCAAAAAGCACTTCGAGTACGATTCCGAGCTTCGCGAGCACCGCACCAACTTCGCCGAGGAGCTCAAGGTCTGAACTGGTTTCCAGTCTTCGCCGCCAAGACTGACCTGTTTCCCATTATGGATTCGCATCATTCCAGCTCAACGGCACAAATCGCTCGATTCTAGCCGTACAATAGCCGTTAATTACCGTACATCTAGAAAGCCGCCACAGCCCAAATGTCTTCAAACTCGTTTCCGACCCGTTACTCCCGCATCCACAACATGCGGTCTCTTTTCAGCCTTTTTTCCAGCGACTTAGCCATCGACCTTGGAACTGCCAATACCCTCGTCTTCGCCCACAACAAGGGCATCATCGTCAACGAGCCCTCCATCATCGCTGTCAATAAAATCACCAACGAGGTCGAGGCTGTCGGCAAGGAAGCCAAGGAGATGCTGGGCCGCACCCCCGGCAACATCGTCGCTATCAAGCCCATGAAGGACGGCGTCATCGCCGACTTCCGCCACACCGAAAAGATGCTCAACTACTTCATCCAGAAGGCGCACAACCGCAAGATGATGGTGCATCCCCGCATCGTCATCGGCGTGCCTTCGGAGATCACCCAGGTGGAAAAGCGCGCCGTTATGGACTCCGCTTACAGGGCGAAGGCATCTGAAGTTCATCTCGTAGAACAGGCCATGGTCGCCGCCATCGGCGCCGGCCTGCCCATCACCGAGCCCGGCGGAAATATGGTCGTCGACATCGGCGGAGGTACCACCGACATCGCCGTCATCTCGCTGGCCGGAATCGTCTACTCGCGCTCCGTCCGCATGGCCGGAAACCAGATGGATGAGGCGGTCATCACCTACCTCAAGCGCAAGTACAACCTTCTGATCGGCGAGCGCACCGGCGAGCAGATCAAGATGCAGCTCGGCTCCGCCTATCCGCTCGACAAGCCCCTCTCCATGGAGGTCAAGGGCCGCAACCTCATTGAAGGCGTCCCCAAGACCATCACCATCGACGACTCCGAGATCCGCGAGGCGCTCTCCGAGTGCATCTCCACTATCATCAACGCCATCCGCGTCGCCCTCGAGCGCACCCCACCCGAGCTCTCCGCCGACATCTCCGACCGAGGCATCGTGCTCACTGGAGGCGGCGCGCTGATCAAGAACCTCGACAAGCGCATCCGCGAAGAGACCGGCCTGCCCGTCTCCATCGCCGACGACCCCCTGGCCTCGGTCGTCCTTGGCACCGGAAAGATGCTCTCGGACTTCAACCTTCTGCGTAAGATTTCTATCGATTAGCGTTGAGCATCACGAGTCCGTGTCAGCTCCAGGAGGGCCGGGGAATGCTGTCACACTCTTCTGGAACCGCATAGCTCATCCCATCCCAATCCTGTCGTTCCGAGCGGAACGCAGCGGAGTCGGGAAATCTGCGTCTCTACCACCAAAGCCCAGGAAGATCTAAAGATGCTGTCAAGCCAAAATCCACCTAACCCAAACAAATCAAACAATATATAGTTGCCGATTCAATATCCCGTCTCCACTAGAATTAAGAGATAGAACTCAAAGCTGATGCGGTCGTCGGATAGGGAATTTTATCGCAAATTATTGAAAACAGATATTTTACTTATAAGTAATTTGTTTTCAATATTTTACACATAAGGTACCAGGCTAAGTCCCTTTTATTCAAGATTTTGCGCAAGGATGGAGGGGGATACCCCTCTAAAAGTCTATCGAGAAACACCGCAGAAAGCTCACGCAGCGGTTGGTGGAGCCATGCTGCCTTCCAGGCGCACACGCAACCGGTCGATCCTGCGGTCTGTCGATACCAGCACCTCCATCCGCAGACCGTCCTCCGCCACAATCTCTCCGGGAGCCGGAATCCTCCCCGCCATCTCCGAGACCAGCCCGCCCAGCGTGGTCGACTCGTACTGCTCCGAAAGGAGCGGACGCTCCCGCTCCTCCTCGCGTGCCTCGAGAGCGTCCTTCGGGGTCTCGCCGTCTTCGGCGGGCCGCGAAATCGCTCGCTCCAGCTGGTCAGCAAACAACTCCCGCAGCCGCGAGACCTCGAAGTTGCCCGGCACAATATACGATCCATCCGGCTCACGCACGGGAGAGTCATCCGGTTCCGGTTCATCGTGCTCGTCGGAGATGTCGCCGACAATCGCCTCCAGCAGGTCTTCGATCGTGACCAGACCAGCGACTCCGCCGTACTCATCGATGACGATGCGCATGTGCTGCTTCTCGCGCTGCATCTCACGCAGCAACTCGGCCACCTTCTTCGTCTCAGGAACGAAGGCCGCCGGCCTCTGAATCTGAGCGACGGTTCGCACGCCCGCCTCGATATCCAGCACCTTCAGCAGGTCATGGGCAAAGGCGATCCCGGTAATCCGGTCCAGCGAGTCGGAGTACACCGGAACCCGCGAGAATGCGTGCTCGTTGATCTCCGCCGTAAACTCCCGCAGCGTCAGCGTGCCCGGAACAGCGAAGATCTCCGGCCGCGGCGTCATCACCTCGCGAACCACCTTGTCGCCGAACTCCACCACCGAGCGGACCAGCTCGCGATCCGACTCCTCCAGAATTCCTTCTTCCTCACCCGCCTCCAGCAGAGCGTCCATCGCCTCGGAGGGCCGCTCCTCCTCAGTCGCATCCTCCGGCTCGGCCAGCGCCGCGATGGAGAGCAGAAGCTGCAACACGATCGTGACTGGAAGAATCAGGTAGAAGAACACCTGCAGCAGCAGCGTAATCCGCCGGATCCAGAAACCTTCCGTCCGTGCGAAGAGAATCTGGGGAATCAGGCGATCGCAGACCAGAATCAGCAGGATCAGCTCCGCCACGGCGCGCGCGACTGCGCCTCCGCTCGGAATCTCGATGTGCCCGCTGGTCACCTGGTAGAGATGCAGCCCCCAGAACAGCGACATCGCCGCCAGCGAGAGCTGCCGCAGTACCGAGGCGGAAAGAGCGATCGACTCCCGGCCCAGACGCAGCCGAGGCTCCATCGTCTCCACCCAGGAATCGATATTGTCCTGATACTCGCGGGCGAGAAACTTTCCCATCTCCGAGTACACGCGGTCGATGTAGGAGGCCAGCGCCAGCATCAGCAACAGCGCGGCCAGCGTCACACTATAGACGACGTTCATCCAGGTCATCGGGCGCGCCTCCCTGCCGCTGAGGCTGGCCTTCTCCGTGTGGTTCGTATGGATCGCGGCTGCGAAACCCGCTCAATCAACGTTGCCGGAAGCTTCAGCTTCCGGCGCAGCTCCGTCTCACGCGCAGCCATCTCGCCCGAGTCTGTCTCATGGTCCATTCCCGCCAGATGCAGCAGGCCGTGCAGCAGAAGAATCCGGATCTCAGCATTCAGCGAGTGACCGAAGGTCTCCGCCTGGCGCTCGGCCGTCTCCAGCGAGATAGCAAGGTCGCCTGCATGCTGGAGCGCAATCTCCTCCGGGGTCGGGAAGCTCAGGACATCCGTTGCCTTATTTTTGCCGCGAAAGGTTCGGTTCAGCCGGCGGATCTCCGCATCCGAGCTCAACAGAACATCCACCTCGCCCCTTACCCCCACGGCCTCCCGCGCGCGACGGAGAAACCGTGCCAAGCCAGGCGTGGCTGGCGGCATCAGGTTGGGACGTGTACTTGGAGGCTCGATGGTGATCATCGTTCGGCGCGCATAAAGTGCGACGTCAGCAGGGAGGACGCCTGAGATTCACGCCTTCCCTGCTGACGATACTATCTTACTGCTGTTACTGCGGCTTAGCCGCATGCTTGCTCTTGTCGGCCGCCATGCCCGGCTCCGAAAGCACTGACTCGCCCATAGAAAGGGGAAGCTCCTGCTGCGCGCGGTTGTAGCTGTCATAGGCCCGAACGATCCGCTGCACCAGGTGATGCCGCACGACATCGGTGTCTTCGAAGTGACAGAACCGGATGCCCTCGACGCCATCGAGCACGTGCAGAGCCTCCAGCAGGCCGGACTTCTTCGGGTTGGGAAGATCGGTCTGCGTGAGGTCGCCCGTAATGACGGCCTTCGAGTTGTTTCCCAGACGGGTCACGAACATCTTCATCTGTTCGGTGGTGGTGTTCTGCGCCTCATCCATGATGACGAACGCATCGTTCAGCGTGCGCCCTCGCATGAAGGCCAGAGGCGCGACCTCGATGACATTGGTCTCAAGCATCTTGTCGACCTTTGGTGGATCGAGAAGATCATAGAGTGCGTCGTACAGAGGGCGGAGATACGGATCGACCTTCTCCTGGAGAGATCCCGGAAGAAAGCCCAGCCGCTCCCCGGCTTCAACCGCCGGACGGACAAGGACGATGCGGCTTACCTTCTTGGCGAGCAGCGCCGAGACCCCCATGGCCACAGCGAGGTACGTCTTTCCCGTACCCGCAGGCCCCAGCCCGAAGACCATGTCGTGCTGTTCGATCGCCTCGACGTAGCGCCGCTGGTTGATGGAGCGCGGTTGCACGATCCGTTTGGCTCCCGCGGACCGTTGCTTGCTCGAGTCCATCAGCGACTTCAGCGTCGCCGAAGGATCGGTCACAATCATCTTGAGCATCCCGTGCAGCTCCCCGTTGTGCAGGTTGACTCCTGCCTTTCGCAGAGCTTCAAAGTCGGCAAAGACGCGCTCCACCCGTGCAACGCTGTCGGCGTTGCCGGTAACATGAATCGCGTCCGACTTAAGGTCGATCGTCACATGCAGCCCATCTTCCAGCAGGCGTAGGTTTTCGTCGTGAGTTCCGTAGAGCGGTTCGATACCTGGGGTAATCTCGATGGCGTGTTTGATCAAGTGTGCGTCTGACCTCCGTCAGGGGCAGCTGGGTTATCTTCCTGATTGGATACACGGTATAGGAGAGAAGTTGCGAGCCAGTCAAAACGCGCAGGATGGGGTGTCCATCGAGGCGCTGCAACCGGGTTGGCGAAAGTTGCCAATCGTATGCCGAAGATGGGCACAGAGTAGCCCCGATACCCTGCCACGTCAAGCCCGCAACGCGGACTGGATAAATCTGATGAATCTAAAGAAGAAACAGCCGGCACCAGGTTCAGGAGATGGATTGCCCTCTGCTCCCACCCGCTCTCGTCTCCCTTGACCCTGACCTCGATTTTCTCTAAACTTAGAGATTGCAGGGGATGGGTCAGGCTGTGTTTCTGGCCAGCCTGAGGCCTGCATCCCAAATTTCCCCGACAGATTACGGGCAAAAGAGAGTTCAGAATGGCAAATCATATTTCGTCGCTGAAGCGTACACGTCAGACAGAGACCAAGACCGCGATCAATCGCGCTAACAAGAGCAAGCTCCGCGGAAGCCTCCGTTCGCTGCGCGAGGCCATCGCCAAGGGCGACACCAAGACCCTCGGCGCGGCTTACAGCGCCACCGTTTCGGCTCTCGACAAGAGCGTTCAGAAGGGCATCCTCCACAAGAACACCGCCAGCCGCTACAAGGCGCGCCTCAACGCCCGCGTCAAGGCTGTGGTCGCCCCGAAGGCTGCCTAAAACGCTTTCGGAATTCAGATTCATCCACGAAGGTCGGCTCGATGAGCCGGCCTTTCTTGTCATTTCGGCGTATTCTGCCGGGACGAGCCGCTCTCGTGGCTCTCGCCTGGAGCGTAGAGCGTAGGAGGACGCCTCGGTTGCTGGGAGTCGCCCTCAGAAGTCGTTCCGGCCGCGTCCGCTCCTGTTCCCTGCTTAGCTTCTGTTCCCTGCCTATCGGGTGCGGCGGGCACTCCGGAGCCATCCTTCGAAGCTGCCGGTGAAGCCGGAGGCGCATCCTGCGGTGAGGCCGGAGGAGGCGGAGAGACCGTGGAACCTGCAGCCGTCGTATCTGCGCTGCCGGAGGTCGCTGGCGAGACCGGAGCCTCGGTGGAAGAACCAGCCGGGCCGGACGGAGAACTGCTCCCTCCACCGGAAGACAGCAGCAGCGCCGGGTCGCCATCGACCGGCGGGGCGGAGGCCTCGGCAAGCTGTACGGCCTTCCGCTCGTCGGAGGTCAACGGGGGCAGGCTGTAGATCTCGACGGCCTCGTTCCGGACGACCGCCAGGCGCATTCCGTCTGGAGACAATGCATAGTTCTGCCCCGCCCGTGCGATCGGCGCGGCATCGACGCGCAGCAGCTGCCGTCCGCTGTCGGTCTGGTAGACCACGACCGCCTGCCCGTCAAACAGCTCCGGCGTGACCGAGCTCGAGTCGACCAGCGACGACCGCGTCAGCACGCGGCTGAATGCAAAGCGCCCGCTGCCCGGAGCGTAGGAGAAGGTCGGGGAGACGTAGCTCTCCGTCATGTTCTGCTCCCACATCTGCTCGCCGCGCAGATTGAAGGCCCCGACTACCTGCGGCGTATGGCTAAGGTGGCAGCCGAAGGCGATGAATTCGCTGCGGCTGACCAGCATGGGCGACGGCATGCAGGTGGAGTCAAACCCGGCCAGCTCCTTGATCTTCCCACCGTAGCTCCGGAAGTCGAAGCTCCAGTGCTGGCGGCCCTGGTCCAGAATCGCGATATACCCGGCGGAGTTTGCCGGGATGCGTCCGGCAACACGCGAGCGCATCGCTCCGCCGGGCCGCAGATCGATCTCGGCGCCGTTCAGGCTGATCAGACTGAAGAAGTTGATCTGCACCGGTTTCTCGTCGGCCTTCGGCTCGTCGCCCACGCTGTCGTCTGGGCGCGGCCGGTCGATCGTCTCCAGGATCATCAGATCGGCGTCAGGAGAGAGAAGAATGCCTCCGATCCTGCGGTCGGTGCGAAGCAGAGGAAGCTGGGCGAAGGCATCGCCTCGGGGGAGATTCACCAGCGGGGCAAACGTCGACAAGGTATCGCGGATTCGCAGCATGAACCTACCGCGGCCCAGGTTCCAAAGATACTGGCCATGGTCATGGGTCCGCCACGAGGTCCGGGCCAGCGTCTTTCCCGATGGCAGCTCCAGCAGTACGGCATCGACCACGCGATCCTGGTCCGCGGCCGGACATTCAGCAAGCCGCTTCAGCAGGCGTTTCGCGCTGTAGGTCAGCAGCAGATGTTTCGGGTCGACGAAATCGACCGTCAGCATCGAGCTACCCGCCAGCATGAACTGCGTCAGGGGAGCCTGGTACCCCAACGGCGCGAGCGGGATGCTCTGCGCCGGCTCCGGCCCCTTCGCCGCGCCGTAGCTCGTCACAAAAACAAGCACTACAGCGAGCAAAAGGCGGCCCGGCGCCTTGCGAAACCGAAGACTCGCGGGGATGATGCAGGGAACTGGCATGACGGGCGACACGTACCCCCGGACAGGGGAGTCTGGCTACTACTCTTTCACAGACGGCCACGGCTCGCCAATGGAAGCATTCGTTCCAATTTCGTCGCCGGGTTTTCGGCCCGGTGATACAACAGACGAGGATTTCAAAAGGAAGAGTGAGGAAAGAGATGAAACAAGAAAAGATGCCACTGCTCTGGTCCATATGCCGGCCTGGAAGCCAGATCGTCTTGGGGGCAGCCGCGGTACTGCTGGCGACAGGAGCCGGCGCACAGACCCAGCAGGCCAAGGCACCTGACAACCAGCCGGCAAAACCTGCGGTGGTCTACAAGCCAATTCCCGGCTTCGATCTCTCCTCTCTGGATACCTCGGTCGACCCCTGCACTGACTTCTACAAGTTCTCCTGCGGCAAGTTCGCAGCCAACCATCCCATCCCCTCCGACCAGCCGGACGTCGATCAGTTCTATGCCCTCTACAACGTCAACACGCAGTCGCTGAATGGCATCCTGGCCAAGGCCGCTACCGGCGGCTCCAGCCGCACCGCGAACGAGCAGAAGATCGGCGACTACTACAAGAGCTGCATGGACACGGACACCATCGAGGCCAAGGGCCTGGCTCCGCTGCAGCCGTTGCTGGACGAGATCAACGCCGTGAACTCTACCTCCGATCTTCCGGCGCTTGCGGGCAAGCTCCAGCGCAACGGCATCGACGTCTTCTTCGGCTACGGCGAGCAGCAGGACTTCAAGGACGCGAGCAAACAGATCGCCTCCATCGACCAGGCCGGTCTGGGGCTCCCCGAGCGCGACTACTACCTCCGCACCGGAGCGAAGGACGAGACCATCCGCAAGCAGTACGTCGAGCATGTCGCCAAGATGTTGACCCTCGCCGGAACTCCCGCCGAAAAGGCGAAGAAGGATGCCGACGCCATCATGGCCTTCGAGATCACACTGGCCAAGGCCTCCATGCCGATCACCGAGCGGCGCGACCCGGAGAAGATTTATCACCTGCAGACTCTCGCGACCTTCAACGAGACCTTCCCCGCCGCCTCATTTGAGACCTTCCGCCAAAACATCCAGTCGCCCGCGATCACCGAGATCAATAACACTAATCCGGAGTTCGTCTCGACGATGGTCAACACAGTTCAGGACACGGACATCGACACCCTGAAGGCGTACATGCGCTACCACCTTCTGACCGGTTCAGCCAATCGCTTACCCAAGCGGTTCGATGACGAGAACTTCAACTTCTACGGCCGCGCCCTCACCGGTCAGCCGGAGCAAAGCGCGCGCTGGAAGCGCTGCTCGAGCGCCGTCAACGGCGCGCTGGGCGAGGCTCTCGGCGAGGTCTACGTCTCTCAGTACTTCGCCGGCGACAGCAAGACCAAGATGCTCGAGATGGTGCACGACATCGAGAGCGCGATGGGTCGCGACCTCGACCAGCTCGACTGGATGTCGGATACCACCAAGACAAAGGCCAAGGAAAAGCTCCACGCAGTCGCCAACAAGATCGGCTACCCGGACAAGTGGCGCGACTACACGAAGCTCGAGGTCAAGCCCGACGACGCGCTCGGCAACAAGTTCCGCGGCACGGCCTTCGAAAACGACCGTCAGCTCAACAAAATCGGGCAGCCCGTCGATCACAATGAGTGGGGCATGACTCCGCCTACCGTCAACGCCTACTACGACCCCAGCATGAACGACATCAACTTCCCTGCCGGGATTCTGCAACCTTCCTTCTACGACCGGTCGCAGGATGACGCGGTGAACTATGGCCACATCGGCGCCGTCATCGGCCACGAACTGACCCACGGCTTCGACGATCAGGGTCGCAAGTTCGATGCCAAGGGCAACATGACGGACTGGTGGACCCCGGAGGACGCGAAGAAGTTCGAGACCCGCACGGACTGCCTGGTGAATGAATACGGCTCGTTTACCGCCGTGGATGACATCAAGGTGAACGGCAAACTTACTCTTGGTGAAAACACTGCTGACAACGGCGGCCTGGTGCTGGCCTACCTTGCCTATCTTGAGCGAGCCAAGACCAACAAGGTCGATCTGAACGCGAAGGTCAGCGGCTACACCGCCCCGCAGCGGTTCTACATCGCCTACGCGCAGAACTGGTGCGAGAACTCGCGACCTGAGGTCATCCGCCAGCAGGTCCTGACCGACCCGCATTCGCCCGACCACTTCCGCGCCAACGGAGCCATCGTCAACCAGCCTGGATTTGCCGCGGCCTTCAGCTGCAAGAAGGGCGCGCCCATGGTCCCGGCCAACAGCTGCCGTGTCTGGTAACTGACACGAACTGACAGCAGAGGGGCGCGGCTCGGTTGGATGTGGGCCGCGCCCCTCTCGTTTTATGCGACAGTGAAGGTATGCCCTCCAAACCAAGGCACCGCGCCATCGGCTTCCTCGCCTGCGCGCTGGCAAGCTCCTTCTGGGGCTGCGGCTTCTTCTTCGGCAAGATCGCACTGGCCGAGATGTCCTTCGCCCACATGGTGCTCTACCGCTTCCTCTTCGCCATGGCCCCAATGCTGCCGCTTCTGGTGACTCATCGCCCTGGATTAAACAGCAAAGAGTGGGCAACGCTTGCGCTGTCCTCCTTTCTGGGCATTCCTGTGCAGTTTCTCATCCAGTTCTACGGCCTCTCGCTTACGACGGTCTCTCACGCCGCGCTGATGGTCGGGACCATGCCGGTGATCCTCGCCGTCGGAGCTACTCTCTTCGCGCATGAGCGTCTGGATGCAATAGGCTGGATCGCGCTCGCGGGATCGACCGCCGGCGCCGCCCTCATCGCGCTTGGGCGGCACGCAACGGGCGCCGGGCAACCCTCGCTGAAGGGAGACCTTCTGGTTGTCCTTTCACTGGCCATCGCGCTGTTCTGGATTCTGCTCAACAAGCGCCTGATGGATCGCCACTCTCCCATCGTCGTTACAGCCTATGGCATGTTGCTGGGCACGCTGATGCTGCTGATCTGGGTCCCGCTGCGTTACGGCGTGCCGCCTGTCGCCCACGTCTCGACAAAGGCATGGCTTGCTCTGGCGGCGAGCGGCATCCTGTGCACGGCCACGACCACCCTGCTGTGGAACTGGGGCATGACCCAGGTCCCGGCGTCGCAGGCCGGCGTCCTGCTCAACATGGAGCCGCTGATGGGAAGCCTGCTGGGTGTCTTCGTCCTCGGCGAGCATCTAGGCCCTACGGCATGGACCGGTGGATGTCTGATCCTAGCCGCCGCCATCACCCTGACGACACGCTCGAAGGCTCACGTACCGGAGCACCAGCCCGCGGGCTGACATGCGGAGATAGCGGCTACACTTTCTCCACATGCTCTCGCTCACAACATGGGCCGCCACGCTGCGGCGCCTGCACTGGAGACGCGGCGTCCGCGCTGGAATTGCCGTTCTGGTGGCGATGGTCGTGTGCCGGTGGCTCGGTCGACCCATGGGCTGGGCGGCGCTGGGCGGCTTCGAGGCCATCCTGGTCGACAACGGTGGACCCTACCGCAGCCGCATGACCACCATGCTGACCGTGCTCGCGGGGGGAGCCATCGCCTGCATCGTCGCCTCCTTGTCCACCACGCCGCTCTGGCTGGCAGTGCTGGTTACAGCCTCCTTCTGCTTCGCTGTCACCTTCGCGCGCGTGCTCTCCAACCAGCTCGCCTCCACCTCGGTCATCATCCTTGTCCTCTACTTCGCCGGCTACGGCGGCGAGAGCCACACCCTCGCCGGAGCTCTCGTCAATGCGCTCTCCTTCATCCTCGGCGGACTCTGGGCGGCCACGCTGAGCCTTGTACTCTGGCCGCTCGATCCCTTCCGCCCCGCACGGATGGGTGTGGCGGACTGCTACTCCCGGCTCGCCGCATTCACCTCGCAGGTCCACGCGACTTCGCCGGATACCAACGACCGTCAAGCCGAACGGCTTCGCATGCACGAGCTGCAGCGGCACATGCGTCTCAACATCGAGACCGCGCGGGCGGCCATCGGCGGCACCGGCGCCCGCATCACGGCACGAACCCTGCGTGCACAATCGCTGACCGTGCTGCTCGAGACGGTGGACCTGCTCTTCGCCGGAACCATCCGCTGGACGGAGCTGCTGGAGTCGACCACCGAGGCGAGATCGCAGGCCGCGATCACCGACGCCTTGAACTGGCTGGCGGGCTCCGAGCGGGCAATTGCAGAGGCTCTGCGCCAGAGGCCGCCCGACGGCGGAGCCTCGTTCTCTCCTGAAGGCTCGCACTCACTCGAGCACCTTCGCAAGCGCGAGGCAGTTCTCCAGAGGCTGGAGGCGGCCAACGACATACTCGATCCATTGATCCGGCACCTCGTCCAGGAGGAGCGGGACATGCTGCTGAACGTCGAGGTGGCCTTCGAGACCATCCAGACGCTGTGGAGTGGGATCGAGCCCGCAGCCAGTCCGGAGCTCAAGCGTTCCCTGCTGGCGAGGCAGGTAAAGCAGGACTCCGGCGGCGGATGGCGCGCCATGATCGACGCTGCCCAGGCAAACTGGACGCCTCGCTCGATCATGATGCGTCACGCTCTGCGCATGCTGGTCGTCGGCGCAGTGGATGTGCTGCTGATGAGGACGGTCCATGTGAGCCACGGCGGCTGGCTGGCCATGACCTCCATCATCGTGCTGCAGCCCACAAGCTCGGGGACGCTGCGGCGAGGGTTACAGCGTGTCGGCGGCACCATCGCGGGCGGAGTGCTGGCAGCGATCCTCGCAGCGGCCGTTCACAACCAGGAGGGCCTGATCGTTGTCATCACAGCCACCAGCATTCTTACGCTCGCGACCTATGCGGTCGACTATGGCTGGTACGCCTTCTTCCTGACACCGACGTTCGTTCTGCTCAGTCTTCCTCATCTGCGCGACTGGCACTTCGCCGGCATCCGCATCGGAACAACGATGCTTGGCGCAGCAGTGGCCGTGGCTGCGATGCGGCTGCTGTGGCCGGAGCGGGAGCAGGCGGAGATGAAGCGGCTGCTCGCGCGTGGTGCTCTTGCCGATGCCGAATACGTCCGGGCGATGCTCGGCTTCTGGAGTGCCGTCGGCGACTCTCCCTCGGGCAATGGTCGTGTGGACGCCGACCGGAGGCTGCTCGCTCCGGCGAGACGCGCCTGCGGCCTGGCGATCAATGACGCCGAGGAGGCGCTGGACCGCATCATGCTCGAGCCTCGTGTGCCGCTCTCGCAGGGAGAGAGCTGGGAGGCGGCGCTCACATTCGTTACCTATCTGCGCCGCATGACGCGGGCGGTCACGACGCTGGCCGCAGTGGGCCAGCAGGAAGACGGCCTCCGCGCCCGCACGGAGAAGATCGCCGCGCGCATGGAGCGGCTTGGACAAGAGATGAACGCTACACTCGACGGCCCTTCAGCCCGCCTCAGCGAGATCGGCGATGATGCTTCGCAGGCGTCGGCTCGCGAGGATTCTCCTGCTGAGCATCAGCTTCGGCGGCTGGAGCGGCAGGCGGGCGTGCTGGAACGAACGGCGAGCGGACTGGCCGCGAGCAGGGCTTAGCCATCGGAGACAAGGCTCTTTGCCGAAAGAGACCGCGTAGTGCGTCGCCACACGGCAGACAGAGCGAGGCCAGCGACGATGAGGCCGGCGCAGAGACCAATCCATAGACCGAGGGCCCCATAGCCTAACCGGAAGGCAAGCCAGCAGCCGATGGGGAGACCGATGATCCAGTAGCCGAGAATCTGGACGATGAGGCCGGCATGGGTGTTCCCCGCTCCACGCAGGGCTCCGGTCGCGGTGATCTGAAGACCGTCGAAGAACTGGAAGGCGGCGGCGACGAAGAGCAGAGGCACAGTCGCGGCGATCACAGCGCGGTCGGGAGTGAAGGATCGCGCGATGGGGTGAGCGAAGACGGCGAGAACGATCGAGAAGGTCGCCATGCAGGCAGCGCCGAGCAGAATCGCGGCCCAACCGGCGGCGGCGGCCTCACGCGGAGCCTCGCGGCCGAGGGCCTGGCCGACGCGGACGGCCGCGGCGGCGGAGATGGCGAAGGGCACCATGAAGGTGAAGCTGGCGCAGTTGAGGGCGATCTCGTGGCCGGCGAGGGGAAGCGGGCCGATGGTTCCGATGAGAAAGGTCACGGTGCCGAAGATGGAGATCTCGACGAAGATCTGACCGCCGGCGGGAGCGCCGAGCAGGGCGAGGCGTTTGAGACGGGAGGTCTCGATGTGGCGGAGCATGGAGAGGAGGCCGTAGCTGTGCTCGCGCTCGACGCGCCAGATGGCGGCGAGCAGGAAGAGGGCGAGGTAGGTGCGCGAGAGCGAGGTTGCGAGTCCCGAGCCGACGATGCCGAGCGCGGGAATGTGGATGGAGCCCCAGCTGTGTCCGTAGATCAGGACCCAGTTGCCGAGGAGGTTGCAGAGGTTGGCCGTGATCAGAGCGACGGCGATGGGGCGGGCGTGGTTGAAGGCCTGCAGGTAGCGGCGCAGGGTGAAGTAGAGAAAGAGCGTCGGCGTTCCCCAGTTGAGGGCGCGGAGAAACCGTATGGCTCCGTCGACGACCTGCGGGTCGATGGGCAGGCGGATCATCAGCCGCGCCGCCACCTCGATGAGGCCGAAGAGAGCGGCGGCAAGGACGGCGGCCAGGATGAGGCCGTGGTAGAGCCAGCGATTGGCCTCGTCGTAGCGGCCTGCTCCATGAGACTGGGAGAGGAAGGTGTCGAGCGAGAGCAGGATACCGGCGATCCCGAAGGCGAGGGTGTTGTAGAGCACCTGGCCGAGGGCAGCAGAGGCGATGTTGATGGCCGGGTTGGCCATGTGGCCGACCATGATGGTATCGACGATGCCCATCGACATCCAGCCGATCTCGGCGGCGATGAGGGGGAGGGCAAGGGAGAGGACGGGACGAATCTGCTGACGAACCGACATCCCTACCCCTCCCCCCATACTTAATTGCGCAAAGTCTTGGAAATAAAAAACTTAGCCCCGGACCTCCCTGTCAGGACGATCTGTGAGCTCTCCGTGTGTTTTCGGGAGATAGAAAAGCCCCGGGTGGCCGGGGCTTTTTCCTCTGCTTCTATTATAGCTTTCTGGCGAGTGCAGATCGGCAGCGGCTAAGGGATTTTAAATCAGCCATATAAGTGACATAGCCCCTTGACAGATGTTGTGTCACCTCCCTGACAGAGGAGGTTTTCTCGTGTCATCCCTGGGGATAACTGCGCGCAATCTGGGTCGCCCTCAACTGCATGAACTGCGCGGCCATGTCGTGAAGAACGTAGAGATCGCGGCGACGAGTCCAGGGCTGCCCTGACTGCGGGTCGTAGGTTACGGGAAGCACGAGCTCCTGAGCGACATAGGCATCCATGCCACGGGCGCGAGAGGTCTGGACGCAACGTTTCGCATGGTCGCGGTGAGCGACGACGCCGACCGTTCCCAAAGCGGAAGGGTTGCCGCCTACATGCTTGATGACGGCTTCGGCCACGCCGTCGGTGCTGAGGTAGGTGATGGTTCCGTCGGGGGCGGTGACGGGCTCGATGGAGATGGCCTCGGAGAGGTGATGGCGAGTCTGGAGGAAGCGGGCGATCTCCCACTGAGCAAAAATGCGGGCATGGGACTTCTGATAAAGGCGGAAGACGGCCTCGGCGAGCTCCTCGTTGACCGGGCCCGGTTCGGGCAGGGTTTTGGGAGTCGCGGAAGGCTGGACGCGGTTGCCGAAGCTGTAGGCGACGATGGTCTTGATGCTGGCAGCCGGTTGGGCGGGAGCGGTCCAGTGGAAGCCAACGTCGAGCAGGTGCGCGGCTTCGATCTCGGCCACGGCGGTGTCGTCGAGCTCAAGCGCGAGACGGTGATTCATCTGCGAGAGAAGTTCCCGGTCGAGCGCAGCTTTGCCGGCCTGCGGGGTGCTGCTTCGCTGAGCGTGGACAGGAGTAGCGGAAGCGGCGGTTGCGGCGAGGAGATGCGTGAGGAAACGGCGACGGTCTTTCATCGAGAGACAGTTTGCCTGAGGAAGATCACGCGGTGATGACTATAGGCGGGTTGAGTTTCCAGAAGGTCGCGCTTCGCGCGATGTCCCACTTATGCGATAAAACCGCATGAATGGGCACCCGGCTTATTGCTTTTTGCCCTCGTGCTCAGCGCCGCCCTGATAGATGACGAGACGGTTTACGGTGTGGGTGGCGGGATCGGGGAAGAACTCGACCTGAGCGTCGACGACTTTGAGGAAGAACTTTGTGTCCGATTCGGCGAAGAGCTCCAGCTCAGGCTGCTGGCCGAGCTTCGTGGTGAGGTGGCCGTCCTTGAGGGCGATGACATCGTCGAGGGGGGCGTCGGTCATCCGGTAAGTGCCTACGTATTTGGAGAGCGTCTCGGGCGAGAGGGTAATGGACTTTCGTTCGGAGGGTAGGATGACCGGTTGTCCAAGTGCGACTTTGCCGAGGCTGGAGGCGATCTGATCGGGCGCTCCGCCGTTGAGATTGCCCAGGACGATGACGGTGAGCTTGGCATCGGACGGATCGGGGTAGTAGTTGAGCGAGGTGTTGAAGCCCTCAATACCTCCGCCGTGGGTGATGAGCTTATGGCCGTCGACGGTGCGGATGAAGAGACCGAAGCCGTAGCCGTCCTTGAAGGGCGTGGTCATGCGGGTGAGCGATTCCGGCTTGAGGACTTTGCCGCCGAAGAGACCCTGCTCCCACTTGAGCAGGTCGCCGGTGGTGGAGTAGAGGGCTCCGGCGGAGAAAGGGATGGTCATGCTGATGTAACCAGCATGGACGATGCCTTTAGGCGAGGGCGAGTAGCCCTGGGCGCGCTGGGGGAGGATGGCGGCGTTGGAGTCGATGCCGGTGTCCTTCATGCCGAGCGGGGTGAAGATGTTCTGCTGGAGGAAGTCGGCGTAGGTCTGGCCGGAGACCTTCTCGACGAGGTAGCCGAGGAGGACGTAGCCAGAGTTGGAGTAGTTGAACTTTGAGCCCGGTTCGAATTCGAGGGGCTTGTCGCGGAAACGGGCGACGAGCTCGGTGGGGTTGGTGTCCTTCCATTCGGTGGTGCGGTAGTCGGGAAAGCCAGTGAAACTGGGGATGCCGGAGGTATGGGTGAGGACGTTGGCAACGGTGATCTTTGACCACGCGGCGGGAGCGTCGGGAAGGTACTTGCTGATGGGGTCGTCAACGTTGAGCTTGCCGCGCTCCTGAAGGAGAAGAACAGAGGCAGCAGTGAACTGCTTGGTGATGGAGCCGAGGCGGAACTTAGTCGCGGGCGAGTTGGGGATGGACCACTCGAGGTCGGCTGACCCATAGCCCTGATCGATGATCGTGTGGCCATCTCTGACGACGAGGACGGTGCCCATGAAGGATTTGTCATCGACGTAGTTGGCGATGATCTGCCGCATGCGCGGGGTGGGATCGGGCGCGGACTGAGAGAGGGCTGGAAGAGATGCCAGACAGAAAAGGAGAGAGGCGAGAGGTCGGCTGTGCATGGCACTCCTTACGCTCGCCTATGAAGAAATGTTCCTGAGACGGCGGGTTTCCATCATCGCAGATTTCGAACAGGAGTTATTGGAACAGGGCCTGGTCACCGCCTTCGTGGCCGAGGAGGCAGGCTTTGGTATCGAGGCCTCCGGCGAAGCCGGTTAGCTTTCCGGAGGAGCCTATGACCCGGTGGCAGGGTACGACGATGGAGATGGGGTTGCGGCCGATGGCGGCGCCTACGGCCCGGCTTGCCAACGGAGCTCCGAGCTGCTTCGCGAGCTCGCCGTAGGTTTTCGTCTCACCGGAGGGAATGGCGAGGAGGGCCTCCCAGACATTCTTCTGGAAGGGAGTTCCCCGCATGTCGAGCGGCAGTTTGAAGGTTTTGCGTTTGCCGGCGAAGTACTCGTTCAACTGCTGCTCGGCTTTGGTGAGGATCGGGTGATCGGCATCTTCGACGAGATCGGTGAGAGGGACCCGGTTCGGTCTTTCGTTCTGCCACAGGATAGCGACGAGAGCTTTGTCGCTGGCGACCAGCTTGAGTTTACCGACGGGGGAGTTCATGAATTTGTAGAAAAGACTCACTGGTTATCCTTTCGTGTTGCAAGAGATATTGGTGGGCTATGCGGATGATTTTGGCTCCTGCAATAGCGCTGGATCGATCGCCCAGAGGTGCTGTGCGGCATAGGCTCGCCAGGGGCGCCAGGTTTCGGCGCGAGAGAGCAGGAGGGTGGAGCTTCCTGCGATGGTCTTGTCGATGGCCTCTGCTCCGCGGAGAAGACCGATGTCGGTTGCGGGGAAGGCGTCCATCTCGCGGATGGCTCGAAGAGCGATGTATTGCGCGGTCCATTCGCCTACTCCACGGATATGTTTGAGCCGCTGAATGGCCTCGTCGATGTTGCTCATGGGGCGAAAGAGGTTGGGGTCGGCGACGGCAGCCTCGGCGACGGCCTTGAGGGTGTGGAGGCGGGCGACAGGCATGCCCAGGCCGAGCGCGGCTGCGTTTGCGATCTGGTTGGCGGTGGGAAAGACTTGGGTCAGGCCGGAGTGAAGAGCATAGGCTGACGGCACGGTCCTGCCGTGAAGGGCGACGAGGGTTCCGGCCAGGCGGCGGGCGGCGACTACGCTGATCTGCTGACCGAGGACCGCCCTTACGGCCAGCTCGAAGCCGTCCCAGCCGCCGGGTGCACGGAGGCCGGGGCGTCGCGTGACCAGAGGGGCGAGCATGGGGTCGTTGGCGAGATGCGCGTCGATGGTTTCGATGTCGGCGCCGATGTCGAACTGACGGCGCACACGAGCCACGATGGCGGGGAAGGAGCGGACGTTGGGAAAGAGAATCCTTACGTGCAGGCTTTGACGTTTGGGCTCGTGGGAGACCTCGATGGAGCCAGTCTTTCCGTCCATCTCGACGGTGCGGAGGTACTTGTTGCCGGCGACGATCTCGAGGCCGGGGATGGCGCGGGCAGTGAGGAAGTGCAGGATGGAGTCCCAGTCGTAGGGTGGGCGATAGCGCAGGAGGAGGCTTACGCCTTGTTCGGTGGAGGCCGAGGCGGATTTGCGACGGATGGCTCCGGGCGGGCGGCGGAAGAGGTTCTGGAAGACCTCGTTGAAACGGCGGACGCTGCCAAAGCCGGAGGAGAGAGCGACGTCGGCGATGGGCATGGTGGTCTCGTGCAGGAGCTGCTTGGCGAAGAGCACGCGGCGAGTCTGTGCGACGGAGATGGGCGAGGCTCCGAGGTGCTGGAGGAAGAGACGGCGGAGGTGGCGCTCGCCCAGGCCAAGGCGAGCGGCAAGCTTTTCGACGCTGGCTTTCTTGCCGTCGAGAGCGCCTTCGGCGATGAGCGCGAGGGCGCGGGAGACGGTGTTGGAGGTTCCGCGCCAGGAGGCGAGATCGGGAGCGGTCTCGGGGCGGCAGCGCAGGCAGGGACGATACCCGGCATCCTGTGCAGCAGCCGCAGAACCGTAAAAAGTGCAGTTTTGAAATTTGGGGGTTCGCGCGGGACAGACAGGCCGGCAGTAGATACCGGTGGTTTTGACGGCGACGAAGATCAACCCGTCAAACCGGGCATCCCGGCTCTCGAGAGCACGATAGCAGACCTCTCTTGGCGGCAGTTCCATGGAGGTATCTTCTCACCGCGGAGAGGGGAAAATAGCGGCTTTCGGACATGATCCCCTGAGAGATTATTCAGATTTCTGAGAGTGATTCAGGTTTCTGGGAGTGATCGATCGCCTCTTCGACTGCAGCCAGAAAATCATTGCCCGTCAGGATGCTGCCGTCACTGCCTTCGGCGACAACACTGTAGAGTGTCTTTCCACTCCACCCGTAGACAACGTTATTCAGTGCGAGGACGGAGGCCCTGGGATTGAAGACCAATGCCAGGGAGACGGCCATCTCCTGTTCATCCAGCGAGACACTATGGCAGATGACAAGTAATTTGATCCGCTCAGCAGAAGAGAACGACTGGACCTCCTTCAGGTCCAACGCAGAGAAGACGCAAAAGCCCGCCTTCTCCAAGATGGCACGACGCGTAAAGAGAAGGGTCTTCTCGTGCCCATACAGAAGGATGGCCTTGGAAT
>Ga0193743_1000711_pt1 | contig 26006 bp, 19 predicted proteins | sample L2c2metaG_FD_143038 | JGI IMG/M metagenome (GOLD analysis project Ga0193743, IMG submission 143038) | Soil microbial communities from a riparian zone of the East river system, Colorado, United States - L2c2 | ecosystem: Environmental > Terrestrial > Soil > Riparian zone | place: USA: East River...
TGAACTCGGTGGTGACGGACGTGCGGAGCCTGGGTGATGTCCCCATCCGCTCCGACGGAACCCGCACGATCTTCGTCCGCGATATTGGAACGGTCGCCGACTCCGCCGATATCGAAGCCGGCTACGCGCTCATCAATGGTCGCCGCACTGTCTACATTCCGGTCACCAAGCGGGCCGACGCCTCGACGCTCAGTGTGGTGGCTCTCGTCAAGGAAAATCTCCCGAAGTTCCAGGCCGTGCTGCCGCCGGGCGTGAAGGTCAGTTATGAATTCGACCAGTCGCCCTTCGTCACGCGCGCCATCCAGGGTCTGGTCGAGGAGGGACTGCTCGGCGCGGTGCTCACGGGACTGATGATCTTGCTGTTCCTGCGCGATTGGCGCAGCGCCCTGGTGGTGGCGGTGAATATCCCCTTGGCGATCGTGACAGCGATGATCGCGCTGTGGGCTTCCGGGCAAACGGTCAACCTGATGACCCTCGGCGGATTGGCCTTGGCGGTCGGCATCCTGGTCGACGAAGCAACCGTCGTCATTGAAAACGTGCATTCTCATCTTGGACGCGGCGCGGCTCTCGGCCACGCTTCGTATGACGGTACGATCGAGACACGTCTTCCCGGTTTCCTCTCGATGCTCTGCATCCTCGCCGTCTTCGTGTCCGCTTTCTTCATGCAAGGTGCGGCCCGCAATCTCTTCCTCCCGCTGGCGCTGGCGGTGGGCTTCGCGATGGTCGCCTCCTATGTGCTGTCCTCCACGCTTGTGCCCGTTCTCCTGATTTGGGTCCTGCGGAGCCATCATGGTCCCCAAGCGGCCGGTCCCTCGCGGTTCGACCGGTTTCGAGACCGCTATCGCGATCTTTCCGCTCGAGTGGTGCGGCGGCGATGGATCGTCGTGCCGGCCTATCTCGTTGCCGCCGGGCTGATCATTGTCTTCGTCGGCGGCGCTTTGGGCCGGGCGATCTTCCCGACCGTCGATGCCGGGCAGTTCACGCTCCGCATGCGTGCCCCTGCAGGCACGCGCATCGAAGAGACCGAGAAGCTGGCCAACAGGGCGCTGGACTTCATCCGTCGCGAGGTCGGCGCGGAGAACGTCGAGATCACGCTGGGATTTGTCGGTGTGCAGAATGCCGCCTATCCGATCAACACCATCTATCTCTGGACGAGCGGGCCGGAAGAGGCGGTTCTGCAGGTGCAGCTCAAGCCGAAGGCCGCCATAAGGGTGGCGGATCTCGAAGAGCAACTGAGGCAGAAGCTGGCGCAGGAGCTCCCCCGCGTGCGCTACAGCTTCGAGCCCAGTGACATCGTCAACCAGGTGATGAGCTTCGGGGCGCCGACGCCGATCGAGGTGGCCGTCAGCGGTCCCGATCTCGCCAAGACCCGTTCTTTCGTGCAGCAACTTCAGACGGCGCTGGGCGGGGTGTCGTCCCTGCGGGACCTGCAGATCAGGCAGGAACTCGACTACCCGGCCGTGAAGGTCGACATCGATCGTAAGCTCGCCGGCATGCTCGGGGTGACCGTGGACCAGGTCGGCCAGTCTCTGACGGAGGCGACTTCTTCCAGCCGTTTCACGGTGCCCAATTTCTGGGCCGATCCTGCAACCGGCGTCGGTTACCAGGTGCAGGTGGAGGTGCCGCCGTCACGCATGCATTCGTTGGAGCAGGTCAAGAATATTCCCATCCGCATGAGTCATGGCGTCCAGATCGATCTCCGGAACGTCGCCGATGTAACACCGGGAACGGTCCTTGGCGAATACGACCGCTACAACATGCAACGGATGCTGACTCTGCAGGCCAATATCGCCGGCGGGGATTTGGGCGGCATCGCCGATCAGGTATCCCGGGCGCTCGCGAAGGTGGGCGCCCCGCCGCCTGGCGTCAACGTAGCGGTGCGCGGACAGGTCGTGCCGATGAACGAGATGTTCAGCGGACTTGGGCTTGGACTCATTGTCGCGGTGATTGCGATCTTCTTGCTCCTGGCCGCGAATTTCCAATCCTTCCGGCTCTCGCTCGCGGTCGTGCTCACCATCCCCGCCGTCGTCGCGGGCGTCGCGGTCAGCCTGTGGATCACCGGGACGACGTTGAACATCGAATCGCTCATAGGGGCGATCATGTCGGTCGGCGTGGCGGTGGCCAATGCGATCCTTCTCGTCACCTTCGCCGAACGCCAACGGATCGGCGGTGCCCACGTGCCCGATGCGGCGGTCTTCGGCGCCGAAAGCCGGCTGCGGCCGATCCTTATGACGAGCTGTGCGATGATCGCGGGCATGTTGCCGATGGCGGTCGGCCTCGGCGAGGGAGGCTCCCAGACCGCACCGCTTGGACGCGCCGTGATCGGCGGCCTCATCGCGGCGACCGTCGCCACGCTGATCGTCTTGCCCGCCATGTTTGCCATTCTTCAAGGCGAGCACACGCGCAAGAGCGCTTCGTTGCTGCCCGCCGACCGTGGAGGGATCGCGTCGTGAGCCCATCCTATTGGCTGCGGATAGTTTTCCGAACCCGTGGCCGCCAGCATAGGCAGGCGGCTCTTTCTGTTGCCATGATGGCGATCTGCAGTGTGGCTCCGGCACCCATCTTGGTCGCCTACGCTCAGAGCCCGTCAGCGCCTCAGCCGGCTTGGCTGCAATCGGCGCTCACCCAGTCGCCGCAAACTGCAGGCAACGTCAACACTGAACAATCCCCGGCGGTCCTCGCGCCGGCGACCATTCAGGCGTTTTTCGTCACCGATCTCTACGCCAAAGTCTCCGGCTATGTTTCACAGATCAACAATGACATTGGCGATCGCGTAAGAAAGGGCCAGGCGTTGGCCATCATTGCGAATCCGGAGTTGCAGGCGCAATTCGACAAGGCCGAGGCCGCCGTGCAGCAGGCGACGGCCGCGGTGGAAGTGGCAAAGCGGCAGATCACGGGGATGCAGGCCGATCTCGCGCTGCAGGAGGTGACGCTCAGGCGGCAGAAGGAACTCTTCGCCGGCAAAGCCGCAACCGCCCAGATGCTCGACGAGGTTCAAGCCAGGCACGGTATATCGGCCGCCAATGTGGAGATCGGGAAGGCAAAGCTCGTCTCCGCTGAAGCCGATCTGCGGACAGCCAAAGCCGAAGCCGAACGGATCCAGGCGCTGCTGCAGTACAACAGGATCGTCGCGCCGTTCGACGGGGTGGTGACCCGGCGGATGGTCAACCCCGGTGACCTGGTGCAGGCGGCCATCTCCACCCGCACGACCCCGCTGTTCACGATCCAGCAGATCGACACGGTGCGGGTTCTTGCCGACGTGCCGGAATCGAGTGCTATGGGCATTCGCCCCGGTCTGGCAAGCGAGGTAACGCTTTATGGCCCTGGCGAGATTATTTTCCACGGCACCGTCACCCGTATCGCAACCGCGCTCGACCCGGCAACACGGACAATGCGGGTCGAAATCGACCTGCCAAACTCTGACGGGGCGCTAATGCCTGGAATGTACGCGAAGGTGACTTTGAGACCTGAACCGCGGCCAGCGACGGGTGGCCCCGCCGAAGCCGCAACACCGCACTGACGGTCGAAGGAACGCGACGTGGCACAACGGTTCGGCAGGCACGTGGTGCCGGCGATAGTCGTTTCCTTGATGGCGAATGGCTGCGCTGACCTGTCGAGTCTGCGGCTTTCGCATCCGTCCGTTGCGCCAACCGCTCAGCCTACCGCTACGCTGAAGGTCGACCCGTCGCAAATTCCGACGATGTATCGCCAGATGCTGGCGGTGGACCTGCCGACAGTTGCTCGTGTGGCGATGGCGCGCAATCTCGACATTCAGCAGGCGCAGCAGCGCGTGGAAGCCTCGCGTGGCGCCTACGAGGCCAGCATCGGCGCCATCTTTCCTTCCATCACGCCGGGCGTGACGGCGGTGGGCATCGACGGAGCCGTCGCCAACGGCGGCGGTTTCGGGCTGGCGAATTTCCAGAATTTTTTTCCGATGGCCGCGATTCAATGGATCATCAATCCCGGGCAGGTGGTTTACGACATTGTCGCGTCGAAACGGCGGCTCGAAGCTTTGGCGCAGCAGCAGCAGGCGGTGGAACAGGAGACCACGCGTCTTGCGGCCGTGCAGTACTACGACCTCGTTCTGGCCCAGGCCCAGGTTGCCGTGACGCTACAGGCGGTGGACGAGGCCGAGGAGCTTCTTCGCGTCGAGCGCTTGAAATCGAGGAGCGGTACCGGGCTGCCCGCCGACGAGCTGCGGGCGCAGGCCGCGGTCGCTGCCGCGCAACAGGCGGGGCTGACCGCGATAAAGGAGTTCTATAACGCGTCGATTGCGCTGACGCTTACCCTGCACCTCGATTCGACCGTCATGCTGGTGCCGCGCGCCGGGGCGATGGGGCTGGCGGTCCTGGTTCGTGAGGATCTTCCGATCGAGGACATGCTGGTCATCGCCGTACGCTACCGCCCGGATCTGCAGGCGGTGCGAACACTGGTATCGGCGGCACAGGCTGACAAGGGCGCTACCCTGTGGGGCGGACTGGGACCGCAGGTTCAGGCGTCTGGCCTCTTGCGACCGTCACCGCCGGCCGCAACCGTGGCCGATACCATGTATCGGCAGCAAACATACGTGGCCACCGGAGGCTTCAACTGGAGCGCCCAGATATTTGGGAGAATCAAGACCGCGATCGCCAACGCAAAGCTCGCCGGGCTCGACCTGGACCTTCAATTGGACAAAGTGCGTGCCGCGGTCGTCTCCGCGCACCAGGCCGGTATCACTGCGGCGAAGCTCATCCCGCTCGCCGGGCAGGAGGTCGTCTCAGCGGAAGAGGCGCTGCGCTTGACGCAGCAAGATCTCAGGACCGGCACCGGGTTGACGATCGATGTGCTGCAGGCGGAGAGCGCCGCCGAAAAGGCCCGGCTCCGCCGGGCAACGGCGATGGTCCGCTACAATCAGGCCCAGATCAACTTGCTGGCCGCGCTGGGTCTGATTGATCAGACGAATCTAGAGTATCAGCCGACCGTGGCGCCGGTGCTGGGTGCGCAGGCGGCATCCTCTAGCCCCACACCATAACGGAGAAGAACCCAGGGCGAAGCTTCTTGCCGTGAGCTGCTTGGTCCTGTTTGCCGGTTTTGCCGCCCACGCATCCGCCCAGGGCGATCTTTCGTCGCGAGGTCATGCCGGTACAGGCTATCGCAGGAAATCCCATGCCCTACGCAAGGACAGAAATCCGAACGCCGCGCCGCCCGCCATCAAAGGCAACGGACCGAGCTTGGAACAGGGAGATCACGATGGTGCCTCCGAGCAGGCACCAGGTAAAAATATCGGGGGCGGCGTGTGGCGCCATCTGCACCACCGACACGCCAAGAGCGCCGATCACCGCCGGCGCGACCCCGCGCATGAACGCCTTGAGCCACTGCAGGTCCTTCATCCGGCGCAGCAGCGGCAGGATCGAGAGCACCATCACGAACGACGGCAGGAAGATCGCGCCGGCCGCGACCGCCGCCCCGAGAGCCCCGAACAGCTTGTAGCCGATGAAGGCGGCCAGCATCAGGATCGGCCCTGGCGTCAGCTGACCCAGCGCCAAGCCGTCGACGAACTCTTGCGGCGTCAGCCAGCCAAATTGGCCGACGACCTGCTCCTGCATGAAGGCGAGCATCGAAAGACCGCCGCCGAAAGTGAAAGTGCCGACCTTGAAGAAGAAGGCGCTGACGTCCCAAAGCGTCGCGGGACCGGCCACCGATTGCGGCCCGGGACCCGCAACCGGCAACGCCGAACCGACGATAAATCCCTCGGCGGCGTAAGCGCCGGCCGCGGCGAGAGCCAAGATCAGGAGAGCAGCCAAGCCCGTGCGCCAGGAATGGAACAGCGTCACCCCGGCGCAGCCGGCCGCCAGCAGGATTACGGCCAGGCCGAATGGACTGAATAGCACGAGGCCCACGGCAGACACGGCGATGGGAATCTGTAGGCGATCCTTGATCGTTCCCTTGGCCAGCCGGTAGATCGCCACGGCGAAGATGCCGACGACGACCGGGCCGATGCCGTAGAATGCATTGCGCAATGCAGGCAGGGCGCCGAACGCGGCATAGGCGCTCGCCAGGAGGAGCATGATCGCGAAGGCCGGAATGATGAAGCAAATGCCGGCAACGATGCCGCCGGCGAGACCGCCTTTGGTGTGGCCGATGAAAATGGCGAGCTGCGTCGCGCCCGGGCCCGGCAACATGTTCACGATCGACAGACCTTCGACGAACCGCTCCTTGCCGAGCCATCGACGCCTTTCCTGGATTTCGTTTTGCATGATCCCCATGATCGCCGGGCCGCCATAGCTCATCGCCCCGATCTTGAGAAAGACGCGGGCGAGGTCCCTCAATCTTGCCGGTTGCTCGTCCATGGGCAGGCTCCTGTTGGAAATAGGTTAAACGCACAACCTGCTGCCAAGAATGCAGCATTGTTCATCGAAGAGGAAAGCCGAACGTCACACCGAAGCGGATCTCTCGAAGCGGTTGGTCGTTGAGCTGTGCGCCGCGCAGGCCAACGTCGAAGGCGATGTTGTCGCGGACCTGCCAGATCGCGCCGACGAGCGCCGACCTGGTCGTCACGCCGCCGAAATCGCGCTCGTAGAAGACCTCCGCGACGGGTCGCAATGGCCAATCGTGCGGACCCTCGAGGATCAGCCCGACAAAGGCGTCCGCAGTCTGTTGGTGCGTAAGGGCGAGGGCGGCGTTGAAATGGACGGTCAGCCACGGCCATTGCTGCGACACGATTCCCGCAACGCTGCCGCCGGTGCTGTTGGTCGGGTCGTCGTTGATGCTGGGCAGCAGGAAGCCGAATTCCGTTGCGATGCTCGGACCCGGCTGGCCCTGCAAGCTGCCTTCGCGCAATATTGCCTTAAGAAACAGGCCGTTGCCGACCAAGCTCGACTTGGGGGAGTCTTGCATCAACGAGTGCAGCACCTCGCCTTGCAGCACGAGCTCCCATCCCTCCGAAATTCCATAGTTCAGAACCACGGTCGGGGCCACGAGCGTGCGCTCGGGGCCTATCTGGAGGTACTGCGCGGGACCGAGTTCGACCTCGACCTGACCGAACTCGGCAACGGCGGCGTCGGTACCATCGAAGGGCCGGTAGGCCAGCGCGTCGCCACCCCAGGCCAGGATTGGCAAAAGCACGAACCCGGCCTTCCGCTGCCTGCGGGTCATGGGTATGGCCGGAACACCCAGATCGCCGCCGGCTCGGTCCCGCTCGCCCGCACGCCGAGATAGAGCCGGTCGTTCGCCGGCGCGAACAGCGAGGTGCGCGCGCCGGCGACTGTCGGAATGCGGCCGATTCGCTCGTATCCACTTGCGGACCTGGCAAATACGTCGATCACGCCTTCGCCGCAGCTTACGTAGATGCGACGTCGCCGCGCATCGACGAATACATCATCGGCATCGCGGCAAGTGTCGAAACTCCCTTCCAGTTTGCCGGTCTGCGTCGCGAAGACCATCAATTTGGCCGGGCTACGAAAGACAACAAGCAGCCGATGCTCATCAGGGTCGACAGCCATTGCAAAGTTCGAACTCGCTCCGGCGGTCTCCAAGGTCGAAATCTGCTTGTTGGAGGCGACATCGAGCACGGCAATTTGCCGGGCGCCCGGCACGTTGACGAATATGCGGGAGCCCGTCTCGTCGAACTGGAAGCTCTCCGGGTGACCCTTGAGCGGCATATCCGAGGTCTTCTTCCGGCTTGCTGGATCGATCCCCGCGAGGGTGCCCTTGCCGTAGCCGACCACGATGCGGTTGCGCCAGGAATCGACACGGATGTTGTCGGCATCGTCGCCGAGCGCGATGCCGCCGGCCGGCGTGAAGTCCGGACCTTGGAACAGACGGACCGATCCGTCGCCGGCGTTGGCGACATAGAGCGTCGTCGTGGCCGGATGATAGGCAACGCCCTGCGGCTCGCTGAGCCCGGTGATCCGGTGCAGGACCTTGCGCTCCTTCAGGTCGACGATGCCCACGCTGTCGTTGCCAAGTTCGGCCACGAACAGAAGCTGCCGATCGGGGTCGAACGCAAAATGGTCGATACGCCCCGCCACTGCCCCGAGCGGGATTTTCGCCTCCAGCACCAGGGGCGCCGGGTCCTCGGCCCACCCCGCCGCCGGAAGCAGCAGGCCGACCAAGGCCGCCAACATCGTCACGCGCTTCATTGCCGCCTCCCGGCGATCGGGCCCGCCATCGATGGAAATAAATCTCGGGCCGGCGACCTACTTCTTGACGTCCACCTTGTCGAGCGCGGCTCGCAAGCCGGTGGCCAGTTTGCGCGCGTTGTCATTGGCCCAGAAATGCATGAAGAAGACGCGGGGCTGCTCGTCGAGCATGTGGCTGTGCAGGGCCGTGATCTCGATACCGTTGGCCTGGAAGGCCTTGATCACCGGGTTGACCTCGCTCGCAATCAGCACGAAGTCGCCGGTGATGGCTGCCGTGTCGAAACCCGTGGGCTGGAAGTTGATGGCGATCGCCGCGCCCATCGGGCCCGGCAAGGCCATGCCCTGGTCGGTGATCGGCTGGGCGCGCGGAATGCCGAACTGGTAGATGCCGCCGCTATCCTGGCCGAAGTACCCCATGATGCGGTCGATGCCGATCATGTCGATGTTCCCGGGCGTTGCCGTGCCGGGCGGTGGTGCGAACGGCGTTTTGCTGAGCGCCAGGCCGTCATGGATGGCGCCCGCAAGCTTGACCGGATCGCCATGGCCCTGGATGTGCATGTAGAGCGTCATGGGCTCGGCGCGCAGCAGGTGGTTGTGGAGCGCGCTGATCTCGATGCCGGCTTCCTCGAGCTTGCGCATGACCGGGGCCACCTCGTCCTGCGTCAGCACGAGATCGCCCATGACCATGGCCTGCGTGTCCATCGGCTGGAAGGCGACCCAGCCGCCGAACGCAAAGCCCGTCCGGAGCGTCACGCCGTCGAGCGACACTTTGAGGTCGGTGCGCGGGAAGCCCACGCGATACACGCCGCCGGCTTGCACGCTGCCGGATTTGCCGAGCGCCTGTCCGACCTGGTTCCAGTCCGGTTCGGCGGCGAAAGTCGGTGTCGCGACGATGGCGGTGGCAATCAACGGTGTGACGAAACGAGTGATCGGACGCATGGCGATCCTCCTCAATCGAGCTTCTCGGTGACTTTTTTCACGTCCTCGCCCTTCATCAGGACGACAGAGGCAACCGGCCGGCCGCCCTCCAGTGCTGGCGTGACGCTCACGGCGCGATAGCCGGCGTTGCCCTTGACGACGTTGGCGACGGCGACATCGAGCGTCAGCTTCGCCTTGGCCATGGCCGCCGCCTGCGCCTGGGCCGCCTTCAGATCGTCGCCATCGGTGATCCATTCGTCCTTCGCCACGGCGCCCGACTTGTGATCGAGGATGAGTTCGCTGAACCGATCGCCCTTCATGGTGTAGACGGACAGTTGCAGCGTGCCCTTCTCGATTTCGTACTTGGCCGAAAGCGGCTTGCCTTCGCGCTCGCTGACCCTGGTTGCATTCTCCAGGGAAACGCTCGCTTGCAGCAGCGCCTTGGCCATCGCCGCCGGATTCATCTCTTCTTCGGCCCATGAGGGCGAGCCGGCCAGGAGCAGGGCGGCTGCAGCTGCGATGCTGAAGATCAGATTCTGTCGCATGACGTTCACCTCCGATGTGCGGGAGGCACCATCGGTCGGGCCGTTTAACGCAGTATTATGGGGCCTGCGCTGCGGACTTAACGCTGCGTTAAATCCCGGGTGCTTTGCTGCCGCGGTCGATATGTCCAGCACCGTGGAGAAAGCCATGAATCGTCGACTTGTTGTCGCACTGCTCGGTGGAACCGCACTTGTTGCGGCGACCGGCGTCCTGATCGCGACGGCCCAGCCCAGGGGCGCCGTGTTCATCGCGGGTGACCAACCCGTGACCGAAGCCCAGGTCCGCGAGAAGCTGCAATCGGACGGCTACTCGAACATCCAGGTCGTGCGCCAAGGCCACTTTTTCGAGGCCCTGGGATCGAAGGACGGCAAGACGGGCAAGGTCCTGGTTGATTCGCGAACGGGGCGCCTCGCCGACGACGATGATGACGACGACTAGGGGCGCGTGAGGTCGCGCTCGATCGGCGGCGCGAGCGGGCATCTCCGACCGCGACGCCGGTAAAACTGCCTTAAGGGAAAAGGCACAACCTTCCGCCTCGATGGCCCGCGGCCCGGTGGCCGCAGGATGACTCTGCTTTCAGGAGAATATTGCTGTGCGCACCCTCAAAATGACGTTCTTGGTCCTGGCGATGACTGGCGCGGCTGGCGCCGCCCAAGCGGGCTGGTTTTCCGATGAATCGCCGCCAGCCAATGCGAAGCCGCTGTCCGAAATCATCAAATCGGTCGAGGACAAGGGCTACAAGACCATCACCGAGCTTGAGTTCGACGATGGTGTCTGGAAGGTCGAGGTGCACCAGCCGGACGGCAAGGAAATCCATATCAAGGTCGATCCGGTCAGCGGCGCGATCCGCTGAGTCTACCCGACGAATTGAACGGGGGCGATCGAGTCGGGCGTTTCGTGTCTCTTACGTGCGCGTGAGTTCGCCAGCCGGTCGCGCCAGCCTCGCCTATGGCTGTCGCTAGTGCATGATCACTATTAGGGAATGTCTTCCACCCACGTGATCAGTCAAAATCACGGTGACACGAAATGGCTCACCGATCGAACGGATTTGCCCGTTGACCAGGAAGAGGAGCGATAGCGTTGTGAGCTGCCGCGGCGGGAGAGGATTGTCGTGCGCAAACTTGTGTGACCGGGCGTCACGCACGCCAATGACCGTCTGTATGGCGGGCAGGTCAGCGATCTCGGCGGCCACGATCCTGTAAGCGCCGGCGGCCATGTTGCTGGCCTCGAGGTAGATTTGGATCTGCATGCCAGGCTGTCTGTTGGGCGTCGTGATCGGGTGCCAGAAAGACTGATACATCGGATGGCGATGCACGAAGAGCCGCAGCAGGCCCTGCTGCTTGCCGCTACGCGCCGTCAACCACCGCCAAGCCTTCCCGAACATCCGAACATAACTCCGACGATCGTCAGCAACGTGGGCGCTGGTTGCGTCCTGTGGCATGCGCCATTTCAACGCGCGGACGAAGTCGATCGCTGGCTGGAGCGCACCGTGGGCGCGGTCGACCGCTCTTGCAGCGCGGCGACCGCGAGCGGTCTGAAGGCATATACCTCGCAAGGTCGGCATTGGAGCAACGCCTGACGTTCACCTCCGGCCTCCGTGAAAACCGCCGTGGGCAAAACCGCCCCCATGGCGAAAGCCGCCCTGGTGGAACCCATCATGGTGATGGAAATGGTGAAAACCATGGGCGAAGAAAACCGGACCGCCGACAAAGAACGACGACCCATAGAACCAGGGATCCCACCAGTAGTATGGCTCGGGGTACGGATACAAATAGATCGCCTGTGGCGGCAGCGTGTAGACCTGCTGCGGCAAGCCGGGCGTATTCTGCGTGATCCGCCAGCTGCCATCCGGCTGCTGGCACGCTTGCCCGACGGCTTGCTGCGGCTGTCCTCCAACCATCACCTGCACGGTGAACTCGTGGCAATTCTGAGGTCCGCTCTGTGGCTCACCTTGGGCCATTTGTCTTTGGGCGGGCGCTAGGTCCGTCGCGCTCGGCGCGACCTGCGGCGCACACGCCGCCAAGACCAATATTCCTGCGACACTCAAAAAGGGACGCGCATATCAATCTCCCGCAATAGGCCACCGGATCGATGGGTCGGGGACTTAATCATCACCAACAGGTGGGCACTCTATGCCCGTCGACAATCCAGTTGGCGTGAATGTGAGCACGGCGTGATCGGCTATGATCTGGCGTTGCTGGCGATGTTCAGTCATGTCCGGCCACCGGAGAAGCGTGAGCCGGTGCCGGCGGAAAGACGAGCGTGAAGACCGCGCCGCCATTCGGCCCGGTATCCGCCTTGGCGCTGCCGCCATGCGCTTTCATGATCTCCGCGACGATGGCGAGCCCCAGCCCGGCGCCGTGTGCGGGCGCCGCCTTGCCCCGCCAGAAGCGCTCGAAGATCCGCTCGCGGTCTTCGCGGGGCACGCCCGGTCCGTGGTCGCTGACGTCAATGCTGCCGTCGGCGCGCGTGCTGACCGTTACTTCGGTGTGTGGCGGCGCATGGACGATCGCATTCTCGATCAGGTTGCGGATCGCGTCGTCGATGGCATAGGCGTTGCCGCTGACGACGACGGGTCGATCGGCACCGGCGAAGGCCAGGGTCCGGCCCTGCGCGAGCGCCCACGGCGCCAGGTTCGCGACGGCTTGGTGGGCGACATCGGCCAGATCGACCGTGCCCGAGACGTCGAGCGCGATCGCGTCCAGCCGGGCGACGCTCAGCAGCTGCTCGACCAGGCGATTCATGCGCGCGACGTCGATCTTGAGCTTACCGACCTCGGGATTCGGCTCCATGTTTTCCAGCGCTCCGGTGATGATTGCGAGCGGCGTGCGCAGTTCGTGCGCGGCGTTGGCGGTGAACTGGCGCTGCACCGCGAAGCCCTGTTCGAGCCGTCCGAGCGCACGGTTCACGGCCGAGACCAAAGGTGCGATCTCGTTGGGCAGGTTCGCCTGCGGCAGCCGGACCGACGTCGCGCCTGGCCCGATCGAGGCGGCGATTTCCGACACTTCGCGGATCGGCCGCAGCGTACTGCGGATCGCCAGGATGGCGACGCCTAGGGCGAGCAGCATGAACAGCGGAATGACCCAGGCGATGTCGAGGACGAATTCCTCGAGCAGCGAATGGACCAAGGCCGTCGCGCCCGCCGCGCGCGCGACCCAGATCGACAGTGGGCCGGCGGCGCTGTCGACGCTGATGCCAAGCCCATAATAATCCTGTGTCTTGCCGGCCAGGCCTGGCAGATGGAAATAGCTTGGATCGTCGGTGGTTGCCGGCCAGCGTTCGACCACGGGACCGAACGCCTCGGGCAGGGCGGCGACGAGACGACCGTCGCCGTCGCGGACGGCGAAAATGTCGGCGTCCGGCGCAGCGCCATAGGCTTGGCGCAGGGCAGCGGGCAAGGCCAGCCGTGCCGTTCCATCGGGCCCGGCTGCGACAGACTTGGCGAGGTCCGCGGCGCGCAGGCTGAGCTCGCGGTCGGCCAGCGTGCCGGCCGTGTCGTAGGCGCGCCAGACAAGGACGCCGATAAGGGCGGCCGATCCGACAATGAAAAGCGCCGCCAGCTGCACGGCCAGGCGTAGCTGAAGCGAGCGAAGGTGAGGGGCGGTCATGCGTCGCCGTCGACCAGCAGGTAACCGACGCCGCGGACCGTGTGGATCTCGACGGTGGCGCCGCGATCCATCAGCTTGCGCCGCAGATGGTGGACATGGACCGGGATGGCATTCGACCCCAGTTCGTCGTCGATGCCGTAGAGCTTCTCCTCCAGCACTGTCTTGGGCACGACCCTTCCGGCCCGGCGCATCAGATGCTCGAGGATGGCGCTCTCGCGCCGCGGCAGGATCAGCACCGTCTCGCCGACGCGGAGGTCGCGGCCGATCGTATCGAAGGCGATGTTGCCGCTCTTCAGCAGGGCGCCGAGCGCGCCCTCCGGCCGGCGCAGCAGCGCCTTGATGCGGGCGACGACTTCGCTCATGGCGAACGGCTTGATCAGATAGTCGTCGGCGCCGGTGTCGAGGCCGGCGACGCGGTGCTCCACGGCGTCGCGCGCCGTCAGAACGAGCACAGGAACGGCGTTGCCCCGGGCGCGCATGTCCTTCAGGAGAACGAGCCCGTCGCCGTCCGGCAGCCCGAGATCGAGGATGACGGCATCGTAGGGGTTGACCTCGAGGGCCGCGCGCGCGTCGCCGCAGCGGCCGACCGCATCGACGGCGAAGCCGGACCGCGACAGCGCCGAGCGCAGGATCTCGACGATGCGAGCTTCATCCTCAATGATCAAAAGCCGCATGTTCGCCACCTCGCGGCGCCGGGTGAGGCGCCGCTTGCCTTGCATCTACGGCAAACACAGCGAGTTTAGGGCAGTTTTAAGCCTTCCCGAATGGATGGCTGAAACTGACATGGTGACAGGGCGCAATATTTCTTGGGCGTAACCCACACAGCTCGGCCCCGACATCAGCATTCATTTTACGGACAGCGATCAGACCGATGGCCCCGGTTCCTGCTTCACTCAAATGGCGCGACAGCCGGGCGAGGTTGATCTAAAGTGGCCGCAAGCCCGGCAATAACGGGCAACTGCAGGGAGGCGGAAATGCGTTCAGGTCTTGAGGACCGCGAACCGTATCCGGCTGGTGGCAGCGCAGCGATCGGCCGTCGCAACGTTTTGCTGGCCGCCGCCATCGGTCTGGTGACAAGCAGCCCCCGCTTTGCCGGCGCGGCTTCGCCCGACCGGCTGACCTGGGGCGTCCATGTCTCGCTCGCGCCCACGTGGTTCGAGCCTGCCGAGGCGTCCGGCATCATCACGCCGTTCATGGTGCTCTATGCACTGCACGATGCGATGGTCAAACCGATGCCCGGCCAGGCGCTGGCGCCAAGCCTTGCCGAGTCCTTTACCGCTGCCGAGGACGGGCGAAGCTACGATTTCGTGCTGCGCGAGGGCGCCCGCTTCCACAACGGCGATCCGGTGACCTCGGCCGACGTCAAGTTTTCGTTCGAGCGCTATCGCGGCGTCGCGCACGACCTGTTCCAGGCGCGTGTCGAGGCGGTCGAAACGCCCGATGCCCGGCACGTGCGCTTCCGCTTGAAGGCGCCGTGGCCGGATTTCCTGACCTTCTACGCAACGGCGACGGGGGCTGGCTGGGTCGTGCCGAAGAGCTACGTCGAGAAGGTCGGCGACGACGGTTTCAAGAAGGCGCCGATCGGCGCCGGCCCCTACAAATTCGTCTCGTTCACCCCCGGGGTGGAGCTCGTGCTCGAGGCGTTCGACCAGTATTGGCGCAAGAAGCCGTCGGTCCAGCGCCTCGTCTTCAAGGTGATCCCGGACGAGAGCACGCGCCTCGCCGCGCTGCGGCGTGGCGAGATCGACATCGCCTATTCGGTGCGCGGCGAGCTTGCCGAGCAGTTGCGCACGATACCCGGCCTCACGCTGAAGCCGGCGGTGGTGCAGGGCACGTTCTGCCTCTATTTCCCCGACCAATGGGACGAGAAGTCTCCCTGGCACGACGGGCGGGTGCGCCAGGCCGCCGGCCTCGCCATCGACTGTCAGGGCACCAACGAGGCGCTGACCCTGGGCTACTCGGAAGTCACCGGAAACGCCATCGTCCCCAAGGGGTACGATTTCTACTGGCAGCCGCCGGCGCCGCTCTACGACCCGGCCAAGGCCAAGCAGCTGCTCGCCGCGGCGGGGTTCCCCAAGGGTTTCGATGCCGGTACCTATTACTGCGATGCCTCGTACGCCAATATCGGCGAAGCCGTAGTCAACAACCTGCTCGCGGTCGGCATCCGCAGCCAGTTGCGGCCTGTCGAGCGCGCCGCCTTCATCAAGGAATACAGCGAAAAGAAATACAAGAACATCATCCAGGCGGGCCCCGGCGCCTTCGGCAATGCAGCGACGCGCATCGAGGCTCATCTGGTCAAGGGTGGCGTGTTCTCCTACGGCAGCTACCCGGACATCGACGCGCTTTACCAGCAGCAGGCCGCTGAGCTCGATGGCGCGCGGCGCGAGGCGATCCTCTTCAGGATCCAGCAGCTGATGGTCGAGCGGACGATCTTTGCGCCGATCTGGCAGCTTGCCTTCATCAACGGTGTCGGCCCGCGCGTCGGAGAGTCGGGGTTTGGCCGAATCCCGCTGTTTCCCTACACCGCGCCGTACGAGGACATCACGCTCAAGGGCGGGTAACGAAGCCGCAGCCACCGTTCCCGTCCGAAAGATTTTTTTTAGTCGACCGGACAGACGATCTGTGGGTCCCCGCAACCGGCGGCGTGAAGCCGCGATGAACTCATGGCTGCGAGCGCGCCACTCAGCGCGGAGTAACCTCCGCGCTGAGTGGCGCATCTTGATCGCAATCGATCGGATAGAGCGCTGGAGCATATCCCGATGAGACAGACTCATTTCTTGCCGGACCGCGGGCCTCCAGGCCCGCCTCATATGCTTTGATGAAGGCACATCCATGAGTGTGAGTGGGCCTGGAAGCCCGCGGTCCGGCAAGACACTCAAACGAAATATGCGCTAGTCCCGTGAACTCCTGATAGGCCAAGACTTCCTGCCGTTTGAGGGCTTCGCCGCCGATCCCTGCAAGGATTATTCGCAACCCTGGTTCGGCACGCGCAAGGTGCTGCGCGGCGGCTGCTGGGCGACCGGCGCGCGCATCGCCCGGCCGGCCTATCGCAATTTCTTCACGCCGGACCGCAGCACGTCTTCGCCGGATTCCGCACCTGCGCGCTGTGGGCCCGGAGCGACGCGCCGGCTCGACCGACGGCCTGCGCGCCGCCGTCACCAGCTCATGCGCAGGCCGACATTGAGGGCATGGTTGTCGGTGCCGCCGCCGACCTCGCCGTCGTAGCGCAGGTAGGCCTGCGTCGCCGCGGCGATGGTGGTGCTGGCCTGCAGGCCGACGACGGCGGAGTCGCGCGCCGGCGTGGCGCCGAACACGGTGAAGGCGTTGCCCGGCGCGCCGGCGAAGGCGGCCGTGATCGGCCGGCCGGTGTCTGCGAACTCGTGCTGCCAGCCCAGCCGGACCGCGAGGTCGAGCTTCCTCTCGTTGCCGAGGCCGATCGAGCTTGCGAGATCGGCGCCGATGGTGGTGCGCTGCGAGTTGGTGGTCTGCTGCGCCACGTTCAGGCTGAGCGACTGCGCGCCCGACTCCGAGAACGCGTTCTGCGTCACGCTGGAGATCTGGAAGCGGCCGAACGGCGTGATGGTCGCTGACGCCGGCGCATAGACGTCGACCTTGTAGCCGCCCTCGATCTGGCCGAGGAACTGGTTGGCGCCGGTCGAGCCGGTGGCGGTGCGCTGCTGCAGGCCCGGGATCAGGAGCTGGCGCTGCAGCTGGTTGTTCGAGTAGGCGTAGCCCGCCAGCGCATCGAGGTAGAAGCCTGATTGAGCGAACGACCCATAGGCGGCGAAGCTGACGCTGTTGCTCCAGCCCTGGCCCATGAAGGAGTTCACCCATTGGGTGCCGTGGGTGTAGCCGGTGCCGATGCCGACCAGGAAGCGCGGGTCGAAGCGATAATCGATGCCGGCCGCGGCGCCGCCGAAATTGTAGGTAAGGGTGCTGGCATTGCCGTCGCCCAGCACGCTGCCAAGGCCGCCGAGCGCGCTCGCCCAGCCGCTGAGTGGACCTGTGCCATCGCAGGCCTCGACCTCGCAGGCCTGCGCCAGCGCCTGGCGCTGGCCGCTGCCGGTCACGCCCCGCGCGTTGGCCATCTGCTGCTCCAGCGCATTCATGAACAAGGCGTTGTTGTTGACGTTCATGGTACCGAAGTCGGCATAGGGCTGGCCGCTCAGCGCATTGAGGGCCGCCGCGCCCGGCTGCGTGCCGAGACCGACCAGGGTGCTGAGCACGGTGGCGAAATCGCCGGTCGCCGTCGCGACCGAGCGGTCGAGCGCGGTGCCGACGGCGTACTGGTTGGGAGTCTGCGCGCCCGCGGCGAAACCGGTCAGTTGCAGCGTGAGAAACACGTTGTTGGGATCGTAGCCGAGCGACGGCGCCAGGAAGGCGAAGTTGCTGGTGACGCCCGAGAAGGCGCCGGCGACCCCGCCCGCGGCGTTCAGGATCGTGTAGTTCGTGGACGGGCGATAGACGCCCGGCTGCGCCATCACGCTCACCGTGCCGCCGCTGAGCGTCGTCGTGCCGCTGACATTGGCGCGCGAGGCGGTCGTTGGGCTGGCCTGCACCAGGTAGGTCGAGCTGGGCTGGAATGTGAGATTGCCGGCGACCGAGGTCGATGTGCCGGGCACGCCGGGTGCGCCGGGGGCGAACACGCCGCCGCCATTGATCCGGGTGTTGCCGACCGTGCCGGTGCCGAGCAGCGTGCCGCCATTGTTGACGCTGGTCAGGCTGGACGTCGCAATCGAACCGTTGACCTGCAAGATGCCGGAATTGACGTTCGTCGCCCCGCTATAGGTGTTGGTCGCCGACAGGACCAGCGTACCGGCGCCGCTCATGTCGAGCGTGCCGGGCGCGCTGCCGTTCGAGATCGCGCCGGCAAGGGTCTGCGTGGTGCCCGACGGTGGCGTGAAGAACGGATCGCCCGAGATGGTGATCGGGTTGGCCAAGGTGAGATTGGTGTTGTCCAGGAACGACAGCGTGGTGCCGGCCGCCATCGCCAGCGTGCCCGTGCCGAGCGCGCCGTTGTTGCCGACGGTGATCGTGCCGCTGGCCAGGGTCGTGCCGCCGCCATAGCTGTTGGCGCCGGGCAGAACGAGCGTGCCGGGGCCGGCCTGGACGACGGAGCCCGTGCCGGAGATGACCCCCGGAAAGGTCACGGTATCGGCGCGGTTGAAGGCGAGCGTGCCGTTGTCGGTGACGTTGCCGATGATCGACCCCGTCGTGCCGCCATTGCCGATCACCAGGGTGCCGGCCTCGATGATCGTGCCGCCGGCGTAGCTGTTGGCCGCGCTAAGGACGGTCGTGCCGCTGCCGGCCTGAACCACGGCGCCCGTGCCGGAGATGATCCCGGGAAAGCCCACGGTGTCGGAACTGTCGAAGACCAGCGTGCCGTTGTTGGCGACGTCGCCGATGATCGACCCCGACGTGCCGCCATTGCCGAGCTGCAGGGTGCCGGCGGCGATGGTCGTGCCGCCAGAATAGGTGTTGCCACCGGTGAAAATGGTGGTGCCGCTGCCGGCCTGGATGACGGAGCCCGTGCCGGAGATCACTCCGGGAAAGGTCACCGTGTCGGAGCGGTTGAAGGTGAGCGTGCCGTTGTCGGTGACGTTGCCCATGATCGAACCGGTGGTTCCGCCATTGCCGATCTGCATCGTGCCGGCATTGATGGTCGTGCCGCCGGTATAGGTGGCGTCCGACGTGATGGTGAGCGTGCCGGTGCCGTACTTGATCAACTGCCGGTTGCCGCCGAGCTGCGACGGGCCGGGCGTGGAATCGTTGTCGGCCAGGCCGAACTGCAGCACCGTCGCGGTCGGGAAATAGCTGGTCACGTCGTACAGGGTCCAGATGCCGCGGCCGTACAGGCTCACCGCCAGCACGTCCGCGCTGGTGTTGTAGACGAGCTGGTTGACGATCGTGTTCGGCAGGTCGCGTCCGAAGGCGCTCCAGCCGCTCAGGTTGCCGCTGCCGTCGCTCAGGGCCACGGCGATCGGGCTCAGCGCATTGACGCCGGTGACCGCGACATTGTTGATGCCGCCGACCAGCAGCGCATCGACACCGTTGTTGGCAATGAACTCGAGCGCGGTCGGCCGACCGATATTCAGGGTCGAGATGTTGGCTGTGAGCGAGGGGATCGTGGCCCCGCCGTTCGTCGAACCCCACAGGTCCGTGCCGTCCGCGACGTAGAAGGCCGAAGAGCTGGGTCCGAACACCACCGAGTTCGGTGCGGCGCCGGTATAGCTGCCCAATGCCGTGAGCGAGCCGGGCGCGCTGGTGCTGCTGAAAAAGAGGCTTGTCGCCGGGGTGGCGCCGGCCACACCGACCAGCAGGGCATTGACATTGTCGGGGGCGCCGTAGGACAGCGCCTGGACCGCGCCCGTGCTGGTGTTGCTGCCGACATTGGTCAGGACGTTGACAGCGCCGCTGATGATCTGCGCATCGGTCGTCACGTAGGCGAAGTTGGTGCCGATGGCGATCTTCGTGGGATCGACGCGGTTGAGCACGAACAGGCTGAAGAAAGGCAGGGTGGAGGTGGACATGCCGCCGGGCGGTGGGTCGGTGAAATCGCTGGGCAGGAAGTTCCATATCGGATTGGCCATGGTCGGCTTGGAAAGCAGTTCGCTCGAACCGAGGGTCTCCCCCTGGGCATTCACGATTGTCCTCGTCAGGCCTTGCAGGTTTTGCGATGAGGAATAGAGGATGCTCTGGCCGCTGGCGGCATAGGTGCGGTCGTTGATGGCGGCCACCAGGCCGTCGCCTCCGCCGACCGGCGCGAAGGTCGTGGCGAGCGGCGCATTCTGGTAGCCGACGCCGGTGTCCTGTGCGGCGACCAGCAGGCGCTTGCTGACCGCATCGTAGGCCACGGTATAGGCCTCCCGCAGCGACAGGTTGCCGTTCAGGCTCGTCCAGGCTCCCGTGGTGGTCTGCGGATTGCTGAGCGCATAGATGCCGCCGTCGCTCGACAGCAGCAGCTGTCCCGCGGCGAAGGCGAAGGCCCGCGAATCGGCGTGGATCGTCGAATTGTTGACGGTGCCGGAATCGGTGATCTGCTGGATCGTCGTGGTGCCGCCCTGCAGGGTCAGGCGATAGGCGGCGATGGTGACGGCGTCGGGCAGGCCGTCGCCGGCGAGATAGACGATGTTGGTGTTGTTGGGATCGACGGCAATGCTGAGGTTGGCGCCGGCCTGGCCGCCCGGATTGACCTGGGGGAAATTGAGCGCTGTCCAGGTCGTGCCGTCCTGCGACAGCTGGACACCGGTCACCTTTCCGGCCGAGGGTCCACTGGTGCTTTGATCGAACAGGGCGACGGCAACCGCGCCGTTGGGGGCGATGGCGAGCCGGGCGGCGGGCACGCCGCCGGCGCCGCCCGTCGTCAGCACCCGGGTCCAGGTTGCGCCTCCGTCGGCGCTGCGGAAGACGCCGCTGTTCGCCGTCGTGTCGGCGGTGATGGCGACATAGTAGGGATTGCCCGCGCTGCCCTGGCCGACCAGGGAGGTCGCCGCGCCGACCGGCGGGACATTCACGCCGCCGGTGTTCACCAGCTGGAAGTTGCCGCCATTGACGCTCATGTAGAGGCCGTAGCCATTGGCGCCCGTCGCCTGCGCGGCGCCCTGCGGCTCATAGGTCGCGGCCAGGATGGTCGTGCTGCCGCCGGAGCCGTAGCCCGCGACGCTGACCACGCTCTTGCCCTGGAGCGCCGTCTGCAGCGAGGCCGCCAGCGGAGTCCAGCTGTTGCCGCCGTCGATGCTTTCCAGGACACCGGTGCGCGCGCCGCCGCGGTTGTTCACGTCGGTGCCGCCGACCCCGCCATTGTCGGTGATGCCGATGCCGGCAAACACCACGCTCGAGGCGGTCGAGTTATAGGCGAGGCTGGCAATCGACAGCGAGGGCAGGGTGTCGGTCAGCGGCTTCCAGGTCGTGCCGCCGTTTTGCGTCGACCATATGCCGCCGTTGGTCGAGCCGATGATGATCGACTGGGCGTTGGTCGGGTTGGTCAGGATCGACTGGACCGCGCCCGAGGTGGTGCCGTTGGGCGGGGCATCGCGGCTTTGCACCAGGTTGGCGTCGCCGAACGTCGGCGCCGGCCCTTCCGAACCGAAAGCCCCGGCGAAGGTCTGCGCGGCGGCCGGCAGGCTCGAGACCGCGCCCGCCAGGATCCCGCCCGCCAGGATCCCACCCGCCAGGACCCGGAGCATCGCGACGGACAACGCCTGCCGCCAGCACCAGAAGGCATGATGTGCAGCGTATGGCTTCATCGAACCCCCGCGACGTGGCCTCGACAGTGTCTCGTCTTGCGCACGGACGCGGACCTCGGCAGCCGGTTTGGCAACGACTCCCGGCTGTGCGCGGTTCCCCTGCAACCAAGGCCTGCGACCGTATGTTATCGGACTCGCCAGGCGCGGGCATTGCCGATGACACCCGCGCGCCACGCCGCTTCACTTGCCGCCCAGCGGCTTGGATAGCGCAGGGCCGGGGTGCATCATGGCATGCCGGTTCGGGCGCGGCGATGCAGGTGGGGGAGAGACTCCGATGAACGGATCTTCGGTCAAGCCCGGTGTCGCCACGGCCGGCCGCCGCGCTTTCCTGGTGGGCGTCACCGCGGCGTGCGCCGTCACAGGGACCGCCACAGCGACGCGCGCATTGGGCCAGACGGCCCCGCCCGCGCCGCCGCCACCAGCGGGCGGCAAGAAGGGCGGCAAGGCGTATCGCACCGCTGGCGAGCTCGTGGCCGACCTCGCCACCCGCCGCGTCTCGGCGGTCGAGCTGCTCGACCAGGCCATCGCGCGCATCGAGGCGCTCGACAAATCCATCAACGCCGTGGTGGTGCGCGATTTCGACCGGGCACGCCAGGCGGCGATCGCTGCCGACCAGGCGCTGGCGCGCGGCGAGCGGCGGCCGTTGCTCGGTCTGCCGATGACCGTGAAGGAGGCGTTCAACGTTGCGGGCCTGCCCACGACCTGGGGCATCCCCGCCTTCAAGGACTGGCGGCCGCCCGAGGATGCCGTCGTCGTCGAACGGCTGAAGGCGGCCGGCGCCGTGATCATCGGCAAGACCAACGTGCCGGTGGGACTCGCCGACTGGCAGAGCACGAATCCGATCTATGGCACCACCAGCAATCCCTACGATATCGAGCGGACACCCGGCGGTTCGTCGGGCGGCGCGGCCGCAGCACTTGCGGCCGGCTACGTCGCCCTCGAGGCCGGCTCGGACATCGGCGGCTCGCTGCGCACGCCGGCGCACTATTGCGGCGTGTTCGCCCACAAGCCGACCTATGGCATCGTGCCCATGCGCGGCCACACCGTCCCGAGACTGCCGGCGTTGCCTTCGGCCGGCGACGGCCTGGCGGTGGTCGGGCCGATGGCGCGCAGCGCGCACGATATCGCGCTCGCGCTCGACGTGATCGCCGGACCGGACGAGCGGCGCGAGGGCGTCGGCTGGCGGCTGCTGCTGCCGCGGCCGCGCCACCGCGTGCTGGGCGACTTCCGCGTGCTGCTGATCGACACGCATCCGCTGGGCGCCACGGCCGAGGTGATCCGGACGGCGCTGGCGCATCTGGCCGATCGCCTCGGCAAGCAAGGTGTCGCGGTGGCGCGGCAAAGCCCGCTGCTGCCCGATCTCGCCGAGGCAACCCGCAACTACATGCGCCTGCTCGGCCCGGTGATGAGCCAGGGCCGTCGGCCCGAGTACTACGACCGGATGCGCTCGATCGCGGCGACGATGGCCCCCGACGACCAGAGCCTTGATGCGATCTTCGTGCGCAGCACCAATGTCGGCTGGCGCGAATGGGCCGAGGCGGCCGCCGTTCGCACCAGGCTGCAAGCCCAGTGGGCGACGCTGTTCAAGCAATGGGACGTCGTGCTCTGCCCGCCGATGCCGACCGCGGCGTTCAAGCACGATCAGGCCGAGATGAGCGCCCGCCGCCTCGACGTCGACGGCCAGAGCCAGCCCTATACCAACAACGTCATCTGGGCTGGTCTCGCCACCGGCGCCGGACTGCCGGCGACCGTGGCGCCGATCGGGCGTACGGAGAGCGGGCTGCCGATCGGGGTGCAGATCATCGGACCCTATCTCGAGGACTCCACGCCCATCCAGCTCGCGCAGCTCTTGGAGCAGGCGTTCGGCGGCTTCGTGCCGCCCGTGCTTTAGAGCCTGACTGAAAATGCGCCGCTGTTGGTGGCTTCATGGTGAGCTTGTCGAGCCATGAAGGCTTGGCACGGGCAGTGGTGCGGTACTCATAAATCAAAATTCGAGAATTACGCTTGGCCGATGTCCGCTTCGGACCGCATTACGGACTCATGCAAGGCATCGCACGGGGCGGTTGCGATGGCCTGACAATATGCTGGCGGCAGGCTCTTCGCGTTCTTCGGTCGGCGACGCAAGACTGGTTGTGCCGCACTGGACAAATTGCCAGACTTGCACTCAGACTGAACCGGCCGAGGCAGACCACGACGAACGGGGCCGCCTTCGCCGAAGGGACAGGATGCCACCGCGCGCCAGAACGCGGGGCTAGGGGAAGGAGCGAACGATGGCGGTCACGACCACGATCGACAGCCCGGCCGCGGCCACGAACACCACGCCTCTGGCGCGGCGACGCGGCACATTTGGCGCCGACAAACTCTGGGCGTTGGCCTTTGTCACCCCCTACGTCGCGATATTCGTGGCCTTCGTGATCTACCCGATCGGCTATGGCCTGTGGCTGGGCAGCGATCCGGCCAGCTATCGCGCGCTGTTCAGCGATCCGGTCTATCCGCGCACGGTGGTGAACACGCTGCTCTATTTGCTGTTCGGCGTGAACCTGAAATTGCTGTTGGCGCTGCTGCTATCGGGCTTTTTCATGCGCAAGGGCTGGTGGACGAAGATCCTGCTGCTGGTCTTCATGCTGCCCTGGGCGGTGCCGGCGCTGCCCAGCTATCTGTCCATCAACTGGATGCTGAACGGGCAATGGGGGCTGATCAACAATATCATCTGGCAGGTGGCGCAGGTGGATGGGCCGCCCTGGCTCGACAGTCACGGCTTCGCGTTGGGTTCGGTCATTTATGGCCATATCTGGAAATGGCTGCCCTTCTGGACCCTGATCTTCCTCGCCGGGCGCATGGCCGTTTCGCTCGAGCTGTATGAGGCCGCGGAAGTCGATGGCGCCAGCCGACTGCAGAAATTCAGGTACGTGACCCTGCCGCTGATGGCCGGGATGTACCTGGTCTGCACCATGCTCTCGACCATCTGGGCGCTGGGCGATTTCAACGCCGTGCGCTTCATCTCCGGCGGCGGGCCGGCGCTGTCGACGCATGTGCTCGCGACCCTGGGCATCCGCAACGCCTTCGAACTGGGCGATCCCAAACTGGGCATGGCGACGGTGCTGACGGCGCTGCCCTTGCTGATCCCGCTGGTGATCCTGCTGATGCGCCAGTTGCGGCGCAGCGAGGTCACGATATGACCGCGCAACGCCGGGCCCGCGCGATCAACAGCATTGGTGTGTGGTTGCTGTCGGCGGTGCTGCTGGTTTGGACGCTGCTGCCGATCTACAACATCATCCGCGTGTCCATCCAGGAAAAGGAGGAAGTGCTCAGCACCTCCGTCTTCCCGATCGCGCCCAGCCCGCATGCGTTCAGCGTCGTGTTCCATCAGGCCTACTGGCTGCTGGAGACATTCTGGAACCAGATGGGCAACAGTTTCTATATCGGTGTCGTTGTCGCGTTATTGGTCCTGGCCATCGGGTCGCTGACCAGTTTCACCATCAGCCGGATGCGCATCCGCAGCGGCTGGATGCTGACCAATGCGGCGCTGCTGACCTATGTGATCCCGATGTCGTTCCTGGCCATCCCGTTCTACGGCATCATGGGCAAATATGGCCTGACCAACAGTCCGCTCGCGGTGATCGCGGTAGAAGTGACCTTCGCCACGCCCTATGCGATTTTCATTTTCCACCAATACGGCGCCTCGATCCCGTTCGAGCTGGATGAGGCGGCGCGCATCGACGGTGCCTCGCCGCCGCAAATCTTCTTCCGCATCTACCTGCCGCTGATGGCCCCCGCCCTTGTGGCACCGTGCCGGTGGCACTCGGCAAATTCCTGGTGGGCGACGAGGCACCCTGGAATTACCTGATGGCGGCGGCAATTATCTACGCCATTCCGCCCTTGATCATCTACTACGGCTTCCGCCGCAAGATGAGCGGCGGCCTGACCATGGGCGGGGTGAAAGGTTGAACGGGCGCCAACGGCGTCGGGGGAGGAAAACAAGATGAAGCGCATTACACGGCGGCGGGCATTGGTTGGCGTCGGTGCCGCGGTCACGGCGGGCAGCGGCCTGATGCCACGCCGCGCCAAGGCGGCCGGCGAACTCACGGTCTGGTGGACCCAGGGTTTCTACAAGGCCGAAAACGATGCCGTGATTGCCTGGATGGCGGACTGGGAAAAGCGCAACAACGCCAAGGTCAATCTGACCATCATGAACGGGCCGGATGTGATCACCAAGCTGATCGCCGGCATGCAGGTGGGCGACGTGCCGGATGTGGTGCACACCGTCACCGGCGACCGCTTCCTGGTGCCGCGCGCGGCATGGAACGATCAGTTGGAGGATGTCTCCGAGGTCGTGGAATCCCAGAAGGCCGAGTTCACGGAAACAGCGCTGGTCAGCGCGCGCCTCTATAACGCCAAGCAAAAGAAATATTCGTATTACGGCGTGCCGACCAAAGGCTCCTCGCTGATGAATTCGGTCTGGCTCCCGTTGCTGGAGGAAGTCGGCTTTGCCGCGACCGACATGCCGGGCACGCAGGACAAATTTTACGATTTTTTCCAGACCGTGCAGGACAAGCTGCGCTCCAAGGGCA
>Ga0193743_1000712_pt1 | contig 26001 bp, 34 predicted proteins | sample L2c2metaG_FD_143038 | JGI IMG/M metagenome (GOLD analysis project Ga0193743, IMG submission 143038) | Soil microbial communities from a riparian zone of the East river system, Colorado, United States - L2c2 | ecosystem: Environmental > Terrestrial > Soil > Riparian zone | place: USA: East River...
CTTGGCGACCGGTCACCAACCTGTTTATAGTGGGAAAAAAAAAAAAGAAACGGGTTGATGGATGGAGATAAATCTTATTATGGAAACCAAAAGTTTGATTGCATGATGGGGTCATCGGTTATTCAACATCGTTTGAATACCTGTTAACAACATCCTCCACCCGACTACCGTCTTTCTGTTGATCCTCACTCAATCCATCATCTTGCTCATCCTCTGATGTCATCAATTTACTCTCCTCCCCACACCGTTCGCACCCACAGGCAAATCTCCAACCCCTCGCTAGCTCCACACGTCTCCTACGCCTACAACCTACAACTGTTTCGTTGGGATACTGGTTAACGTCGACAAACGCAATAGTTAGCTCGTCACCCTTTTTCAGGTCGCGGCTAGCCGTAACGGACATTTCTGAGGTACCAGACGCAAAAGATGGCCGGGCGGAGGGTTGACATGAGTGACTTAGGTATGAGGACACTGTGTATACAGCACTTCCAATCTGGCGTTGAGTGCCATAAGGTGTCCGAGTCTTCTCAACATTCTCAGGACGGCATTTAGGCTCTGGCTAAAATAAAAAATGATTTTAGTTCTAATAATCAAATAGGTAAAATATAGCCGACAACAAACCCTATCGTCTCGGCCGCCCCCGTAACAAACACCGAAAGCATTGTATGTCACCTTGCCTGAAAGTATCGCGTGTCGTTCCTCTAGGACGAATCCTTCCAAGCCAGGTAAAGCCATCTGAAGTACATTGGAAAGTAGAGCAACCTCCTCCTTATTTGGCACAATCTCCAAATACCTCAGGCGCTCCATGTGGTCGCCTATACCATAACCGTGATTCCCACCCTCCGAGTCTGTAAAGTCATTCTCGACGGGGCCATTCTTCCTAGCGCCGGGTGTTGTTGCCTCGACCATTTTCTGCAGCTCGGCCGCGACCTGCCTCGCAACAAAGCGGGCTAGGAGTAATGGTGATGCGCGGTTCTCTTTTTTGAGGAATTCGACAAATTTAAGTTGAGCGGCTCTACGAGCTTCCCGAACGTCCGAAGGACTGGGGGGAACTGGAACTTCGGGTGGCATAGGAGGATCTGAAGAAAACAGGAGCGTATGGGATTGGTTTTTGGAGGTAATCATGCATGCCTTGGAGCAGTAAGTTAGGTGGAATGTACTAGAACTGGAATTTTTGGGTAGCTGCAAAGACATCTCGGGCTGGATGGAACGAAGACATTGGTCACAATGCGTCCCTTTTTCTTGTAGGTCCTGATCTAGAGCAGTGACAACAGGGAATTCCTGTCGGGAAGTAACTCATTAGTATCATCTTTGAAATGGAAATGAACTATATATAAAGTACCTTATAGATGATTTCCCCAGCTGAGAAATCTTTGTTAACGGTCAGTACTTTTCTGGCGCCCTGTCCAGAAACCGGTTCACGATCGACAATGGAAACATTCATCCTCTTGGGCGGGAAGGTGTCATAGTATCCTACATATACAAAACCCAACTGAGATATGCCTTTACTTGAACTAGCCTTTCAAAACTCACCTTCGACTCGGGCTTTTACCTGGGCAAAACAAAAAAAAAGGGACGCAAGAAAATGTATATTAGAAAATGTTGTTCGAAAGAGAAATGAACACGATGCGGAAAGGAAAAGGATATTTGTGTGGGTTATAACTGTCCTACAGCGCATGGCCTCTATATTTTCGCGTTCTTTGAGGAAAAAAAGCAGACACAGCTCCAGGAGCTGGGACTCAACAAGCCAAACACTAGGATGCGAGCGGTCTACTTTTTTACTCAGGTGTCTGCGTCTGTGAACCCGGGTCGGTGACTCTATCCCATTCCTGGGATGATGCCTCGGAAGACGGGCCTCTTGTCGGACTGGTGTCCTCATCAAGACCCATGGATGGGATCAATGGTGAACTTGGGGGACTTACGTCGAGATTAGTCATTTCTACAATAAGCTGGAGGTATATGACGTTGAGTACCGAAGAATGAAAAAAAAATGGCAGAACGGGACGTACTTTGAATACAGGTTCAATAATAGCTTTTTGATAGATTCCAAGAAGATCAACGGGGTTTGGATAGATTCGTAGAGCACGGTAAAAAGCCATTGCGGCAGGAAGATAGAATGAAGGACCTATGACAGATAATAAGAGGAAAGACCTGTTATAAGAGGGTAAGGCTACAGACCTTGAGCGGCTAGTTGTTCACCGACACCAACTTGTGTCATGAAAAACGCCTCTTTCTCTTCACCGCTCTTAGGATCTTCTTCATTTTTGATGACTTGGAGAGCCTCTCTGAGGGCGGCAGGGGTGACATCGAGGGCCGCTGCTTGACTATCTTTCTGAGCCACTGACTTTTCGACGCGTTTTTTGTCCTTTTCTATTGTAGAACTATTGGTAAGAACGACAGAAAAAATGATAGAGAACGACTTGCTCAGTTTTTTTCTGAATTCTACGTCGTTTCTGCGTTTGTAGTCAAAGTAGACTGCGTATGCAGCTATCCCAGCTGCGATAGTGACAGCAGCCACAGTGAAAATAGTGGACCTGCTATCCATGATATGATAGTGGTTGGGTTTGAAACGAGCTTCTGACGTATCGGAAGTGAATTTTAAAAATGATTACATAATTGCTAGGAGTGCCAGCTCACGACGGACCGATATGCCCACGACCGGAAGCGTCTGACCTCTTTCTCCGTTCCTTTTCTTTTTTTTTTTGTGTACAAAGCTCGTCGCCGCCTCTGGCCATGAACGGCGTTGCCAGTCAGCACTCCCAATCACAGTCTCTCCTTAATACTTCAACAATATCCGGTCCTGCTGGCATTGCTGATCACAACTCTGGTGCTGGTTCCACCTCCATTTCAAACCAACAAGCGTCGTTTCAACATTCCCCACATCAAGATTCGACCTCACCGAATGATACGAATCTAATCTCTGATAATTCTTCATTATCTGACCCAGAACCTTTGACGACTGCGGGAGAGGAGGAGGCGCTCGTGCCTAAAAAGCAGCCACCTGGGGACAAAGACAGAGAGGTGCATGGCCAAATTGAACCGGTAGGCATTAAAGAGGAAGGAGAGGTCCTGCTGGATACAGTCAATGGCCAGATCGAACTTTTGGAGCATACACCCGAGGCTAGTGTGGGATCAGGCGGGGCAGGGGTGATGGCCAACGAAGATGCCCAGGACTGGATTCCTGACGCCGATCATGAATTGAAACGCGTGAAAGTATGTCAATTCCTGTCATTTCTTAAATCCTATTATTTTCCTTGGGATAATGCCATGCTTCTCCGTGTTTGATGGCAAGACTGCATCTTTTCGCAGTCCCCCTTCTAAATTTCAACATCTACCCAATTACTCACCACCAAATTTCCCAGGTCTACGAACTTATCGGCTCACGGTGGGTGGATCAAGGCACAGCATTCTGCTTTGGTCAATTCCAAGAAGAAACAAATGAAGCCCTTCTTATCGCCCGCTCAGAAAGAGATTATGAGACCGTCGTACTTTCAACCGCCATTCGCTCAAATGATGTTTATCAGCGACAACAAGGTGAGTAGTATTTGTCGTTTGGGCCGTTGTTTGCAATCTCTCTGCCTGCACACGACCGATCTACAACCCCTGAGATAAACACGCGCTACTCTTCTTCGGCTTATCATTTCGGCCTTTTACTTGCGTGTTAATCTCCTTTCCTTATTCAGACACGCTCATCGTGTGGACGGAACCGGATGGTATGGACTATGCACTCAGCTTTCAAGATCCAGAAGGCTGCGCAGAAGTGTGGAATTTCATCCTTGAGGTGCAACGTCACATGAATAACTCTGGCTCGTTAAACCTCCATATCTATCTTGGCTCAAATTGCTAACTTAGTTTGCAGACGACCCAGGCAATCTTCCGTCATCACCACATCTCGGTCCTGTGACTTCGGCAAATATAGTCAATTCTGGCTATCTCCCAACGCCGCAGTTGGGTATCATCAGTGAAATCGAGAGAGCTATCAAGACACTAGCTCGTACTCAGGTAGTGAAGGAACGAATATGTGATTACATCCAACACGAAGTGAGTTTTGATTCTGTCTAATTTTGTAGTTGTCTTTTTCATTTTCACTTCTTACACTTGTTGACCTCATAGAATACATTCGTTCTGTCTCTACAGTTTTGAATGTACTCTACGTTCTTTAACAAATAGCTGATATGAATATGTGTGTTTCTTTCATTCCATTTCCTCAATAGGATTACATCAAGTCCTTGATTGAGGTCATGCACACTGCCGAAGACCTGGAGAGCCTGGAAAATTTGCACGCTCTATGTAGTCTAATGCAAACAATATGTGCGTCCTGATAAAATTCTCAAGGTTAGGTTTTACTGACTGGTATCTCCAACAGTGATGTTAAATGACCATGGAATATACGAACATATTTTGGAGGACGACATGTTTTTCGGCGTTGTAGGCATCCTTGAGTGTGAGTTCGCTCTTTGACGCTACCATTTCTGTATCCTCATATTCTGTTCTTAGACGACCCAGATTTTCCTGGACACAAAGCTAATTATCGCGAGTTTTTACACAACACTTCCCAATTTCACCAACCAATCCCACTACGTGACATGGGCATACAACGCAAAATCCACCATACATACCGCCTTCAATTCCTCAAAGATGTCGTTCTCGCACGAGCTCTCGATGACTCAACATTTAATGTCCTCAATTCATGCATCATCTTCAACCAAATTGACATCATCACCTATGTCCAACAAGACCCAATGTTCTTACGTGATGTGGTACGTTTATTTGTGGACGAAGAGATGTTGGCCGGGGGTGGTGGGCCTCCACCGTCAATGACAAATAAGAGACCCCCAATCCAGGGCCAGCAGATACAACCACAACCTCAACCACATGTCCAACACCTTTCCCCTCAAACGTCACCTCATCACATTATGATCAGCTTGAATGAGAATGGTGACAACCTTCCAAGACTAGATGCAGTTTCAACGGACATTGTCCAAAAGGCTTCGACATCCAATGCGAAACCCGTCAATGGCGCAGGACCTCTAAACGGACGCCAACCGACTTCTAAACGGTCTGGCGCCTATGCATTTGCACCACCCGACAATCTTACTGAGGCCGAGATCACGCTACGCCGAGATGTGATTCTTCTCCTACAACAACTTTGCGTTATGGGCAAGAATGTCCAACTTCCTGCACGCATGGCCCTATTTCGTACCCTTGTCGATCGTGGTGTACTTTTCGCTGTTCAGTGGGCTTTAAATCTTCCTGAGAAAGAGGATGCGAACAAGCAAATGTTCGCTGCTGCTGGAGAGGTGCTCACTGCTTTGTTGGACCATGATTTGAATGGGGTAAGGGGTCATGTCCTGAAGCAGGTGTTGGCGATCGACAAGGAGCGCGAGGCGGGTAAGAAGGGTGCTGATAAGGCGGAGACTATTTTGGAAATGGCATGTAGGATTATGGCCCAGAGTAAGGATTTGGCTGTACAGAGCCAAATAGGGGATGCATTAAAGGTTTGGATGGACGTTCCGCTTGTCGATCCTCCGACTGCAGCAAGTGGATCGGAGGTAAGTCACAGTATCTTCTTTTTACTACTGAATTATTCGTTGACCCCTTTTTGTTGGCGCAGGCTGTTGGACCTAAACTTCCTGTACTGCCGCGAAAAGATGATCCAGGTACTGAACGGTATATGGAATACTTTTACAAGAACTGCGCCGACACCTTGTTTAAACCCTTAATGACTCTCCAGGAGTGGAAGACTTGTAAAGAGTCTATTCTACCATTAACTCGTGAGGAGACAAATCGTTATGTATACCTATGCGATCTGCTCCATAACTTCATCTTGCAACATCTTTTCCGAAGCTATTTCTATGTCACCTCATCAAATATCCTGCCACGTGTGGCAACACTTCTCAAAGGCAGAGATAAGCATCTTCGGCACTGTAAGTTCTCAAATACCTTTGATCGTGTTTCTCCTTTTTACGCCTTCTATTTCTACAGCCGCATTTCGCATCTTTCGCCTGCTTCTGAAGCAGAACAACGCAAATTCTCATGCGCAGCTCATGAAGCATGATATCCTGAAACCGATCTTGGATTTGACCATCCAAGAATCCCGAAGGGATAATCTTTTGAGTTGCTCATGTCAAGAGTATTTTGAGAACATGCGCAAGGTTTGAATATAAAACTGGCGGTACCTTTTTTCTTACTAATATCATCGTCATCGGGTATAGGATAATATAAAAGATCTGATCAGGTTCTGCATGACCGTACACGAGCAGGAGATCCAGCAGCTTGCGAAGAGCTCGCTCGGTGGTCAGAGATTTGAATTGTTCATTCGTCGATGGGAAATGAATAACGAACCTCTGCCTCCCGAATCAAATCCCGAAATGTACGTCATACATGGTTACTTCGATCTCATCGTTCTGATTCACTAATTTAATAGACCTGACAGTCGAGGTTGGTCAAGTCATGGCCGTGCTTTAGATCTTGCTGAGGAAGATTACTTCAACGCGGATGATGATGAGGAAGAATTACTCCCTACGATCAGTCAACAATGGCTTAGAGGGACAGGAGCGACGTCACCTTTGTTGGCTAACAACACCGGGATGAAACGAAAACGACGCATAGGGCTGGGTAATCAGACAAAAGGATATAGACCACCACTCAAAACCCCTCGACTTGCCTTGGTCGATTACGACGAGGATGATGAGGAATGTCCTCCAAACGACCCACCGGCACCATCAATACAAGGAGCTAATTCGAAATCCATACCTGCCAACGACACGCCTTCATCTATCCCAGCACCTTCAAATCGATTACCAGGATCTCAATCGTCACCGACGCCAATGATGAACAACACGACTCCAACATTATCATTATCTTCCGGTCCACCACCAAAACGCTCACCCAAACACGAGGAGGACGACAACCTCTTAGAAACTCTTGCACGATCAAGAGTCCGACCTCGAGCCCCTGCACCCACCCCAGGCCTATCCATTGGACTCACGCGGCCTAGCGAAAAGCGACGGAGAGCAGACGACGATGACGACGACGAGCTGCTTGAAAGACTCAGCAAGTCGTCTAAAAAGCCTGATTTTAATAATCAGAAAGAGGCCTTTACTATCCGACCCAAGAACGGAGATGACCCGCCCGCGGCGAAGAAAATGAAGGTCAAGTTTGGCGCCGTTGGGTTAGCAGTGGCCTCTTCACTATCGTCCCCGTCAATGCCTACGCCGACAACGGTGACAACGGTGGACAATGCAGCCCCATCTTCAGAAGCGGGTATGAAAGATGGGGATATTGGATAGTTGCTCTCTCGAGTACACTCACTTTCCTTTTCCTTTTACACGACCTTATTATAATGCGTTGTTCAAACTCACACTGGCATCCGACCTCTTTCCCTGTATTACTGACCTTTGACATGCCATACCAATGCTGATGTAGTAGAATGTTTTTTTTTTGTCTGTTTTCTTTACTCGTTGAACCCTCTGCTCATTCACTTTCTTTTTTTTTTTTTTTTTTTTTTTTTTTTTTTTTTTTTTTTTTTTTTTTTTTTTTTTTTTTTTTTTTTTTTTTTTTCGTTTATTTCACTCCATCTGTTAGGCAATTCATGTTGTATGCCACTGGCACAGGCCCGTCATGGCTATTCTAATTAACGACAAGTTATAATCTCTAGTCAAACGCCTAGGTGGAACCTGGGTAATTCCGACTTACAGCATGAAGAACTTTTACGACGTAAGTGCATTTATTTAGTATATATTGTCCGTACCTCCCAACCTGTGCCACCTGCGGGTTTCTCAACCTACCCCATGATGACATTCCCTAGCTGGCAACAACTGAATTAGTTTCGGCCACCCTAAATAACATCCCTTAGTACGAAGTCTACAATTTCACCAGTCATAATTGCAGTAGGTCCTGGTAAACGTCCAAAGGAGAACTTATATGCACCGAATTAACATAGATGGAAATGGACATGTAGTCAATCGCGACAGAGGAAAAAGGAGAGCAGCAGGTGGAATTAAGACGATGTGATTGGATAGAGAAAGGAAAAATGGGGAGAGGAGAAAAACGGAGCTAATTTGTCACAAATATGCAGATATATATATATATAAAAGAGTATATATATATGATAGAAACACACACAGAGGTTAGACAAGCAGTGGGAGTAGATAGATAGATAAACACTAAACATTTAACACAGACAGACAGACAGACAGATACGACCAGAGACAAAACAACAGTTTCGAGAGAAAAAAAGAGTAAGCAGAAATCAGGAGAAAGGGTGGGGAAGGAAGCAAATAGAATAAGGACAAAAAATAGATATGCAAATGCTTGGGTTGGCGAGAGTAAGGGGTGGTGAGGAGAAATAAATAGAAAGTGTCGCCGTTCACTGTCGGATCAGATGTAGGGGTAAGTAATACACATAGATATATATGGCAGTATTCATTTGAAAGAAGGATGGAAAAAAAATGAAAATTGTGTAAAAAAAAAAATGGGCTGTGGTGCTGTTACGGTTGCCAGTTGCAGTTGCGATTGCGTGCAGGTGTGGTGGTTGTATTGATGTATATAGAAACGTGCGGGGGGGGGGGAAAATGCTGAGAATTGCGATTGCGTTGGGGTTGAAAAAAATAAATTGCTTGTTAAATGTTGCATTTGTTGTGGGAAGAAAGGGAAGAAAACATGTAGAGGCCGAGCGAGTACGTGGTCGGGAGATGGATGGCGAAAAATGATAGTAGAGGAGAGAGATGGAAAGAGACGAATCCACACTAGAGCAGTCAGTCAACCCTAGACAGTTCCTCTATAAGATATGTTTGTATATGTGTTGTGTTGGCATCATAGGAATGGGCGAGGAGATCGGATTGATCAATGATCAATCACAGTTGGTCCAGACTGAGGATGCTGGTACTGGTGTTGTTGCTGCTGGTGTTGTTGGTGATCACCGGGTATCATATGAGATTGGTAAGCCTCCCCCGCCAAAGCCATTCCGAACGGCGAAAACGAAGGAGTCGAAGAAAGCCAAGAGCCATTGTTCCCAACATGTCCGTGGCCCTGACCCTGGCCACCACCAAACATACCCCCGTTCGCACGGGGTATAAATGCGCTCGATGCCCCGGAGAGCGGGGTAGACGAGGTGGGAGCCGTAGTCGCCGACGGTGGCCCATAAGACATTCCGGATCCTGGAGATGTGGTGTAGAACCGCGGAGGTGGGGAAGAGAGGAAGCTGTTATGGTTATTGTTGCTGTTGCTGCTCCCACCGATAAAGGACTGGAGCTGTCCTTGAGCAAGAGAAGTAGACGAAGTGGTATCTCGTCGGGGAATAACTGGCTGAGTTTGAGTCTGTTGCTGGACACGATGAGAAGTCGCAGCAGTCCCAGTATCATCCACACGAGGATGACCTAATCCCCCATCCCCACTCCCAAATTGCTGGTGGTGGTTATGATGATGGTTATGAAGCGTCTGTATCAGCTGTTGTTGCTGCTGCAGAGTCGGACCACCAGCACTGCTGCCAGCGCTCGTCGGGGTACGGACACCAAGTGGATTCTTGCTGTACGAAAGCCTAATCCCGTTTTTCACGGCTCCTCTCAAGGTGTTTCCAGATAATTCTGCTATGGCCCTTGTTGCGTGATGCACGTCTTCAAACTAGATAAAAAAATGTCGTTGTCAGTATGTACAAACAAGTAACCAAACAAAGAAATACCCACCTCGACAAAACACATGGGACCGTTACTCTTCTGCCTAAAACACAATTTCCTGTATCCCGGTCTGACAGAAAAGATTTCCCGTAACGTATCTTCGAGATAATCTTGCGGAAAACCATTTGGAGGCGGCGAAGTCGGCAAGTTGCCTACATACAATGTGTTTATCTATAGAATAACAACAAAAAAAGATTTGGAATGGACGCAATCAACAATTATGCACAAAAGACAAAAAGGAAGGAAAAAGAGAAAAGAGACACTCACGGGGGGATTCTGATCAACAGTCCCTCTCAAACTCGCACTCGTCGCACTGGTGGTGCTACCTCCGGAAGTAGGCGAGGGTAGTTGTGGAGATGTATTACCACCACCACTACCCGAAGTTTCCGTTTGAGAACCTCCATTCCCAACCCCAGTACCAGCTATGTCATGGAGCTGCTGTTGTTGATGCTGCAAGTGAGGATGGTGCTGATACTGCCCAATACGCTGTAATTGATGTAATCCACTTGTGTTCAACACCAACTCAGCCCTCGAGTCATCATGTAAAGGTGTACCGTTGGCACCACGACCACCACTGCTGCCATCCAATACACTCCCATTCCCAGCGGACAGGTACCCACTCGGAGACTCTTCGCATTGCTGTTGTACCTGCTGCTGGATATGCAGCTGATACTCGTCATATTCACGTTCATACTCTTCAAGGGAATTGACGTCAACCGGAGGTGAAGAAGAACATTGAGATGCAGAGCGCGGTCGGCCAACAGTAATAGCATTCATGGAGTTGAGCCTATCCCAAGGCCCAACAACTTCGTCTCCATACTGGTGCTGCTGTTGGTGGTGGTGGTTAAGATGCATATCAGCCTCTGCAAGAAGTGGACTAGAACCCGCCACGCTCTCCGCCTGCGTCCCGTTGACACTCCCACTCCCAACACCAGATGAACTCTGTCTTGACAGAGGTATCCCAGCAGAAACACCATGAAAAGCATCGTAAGCAGCAGAATTACTAGCTCTCAATTTCATCAAATGGAGCTCTCTCTCTCTCTCCTTCTCTTTCATCTCTTTTTCCTTTCGTCTCCGCTCACGTTCGTCGTCTTCCGCTCTCTCACGTGCGCCACGCGTTGCGATGGCACCCGCAGCAGCTGCTGCTGTGGAACTGCTGCTCGGAGTGTTACTGGAAGGCAGGGACATCGCGAGCGCCACGGCGAGCAAGTTCTCCCTCTCCCGTTTCCGCTCTTCTTCGTCGACCCGAGTGGCGGATCCGTTTAAAAGACCGTTCATATTGGCTTCCTGCTGCTGCTGCTGATTAAGTGCCACAACCGGATCTCGCCACCCGAGTCTAGAGAGATGGGCCAAGCTCGTCGAAGGAAGTGAAGACCCCGTATGTTCTCTCTCTCTGTAATTGTCAAAAGGATCAAGTCCACTCGGCTGCTGCTGCTGCTGTCCTTGACCCTGCTGCATACCACCACCACCACTGCCTACGCCGGGTATAGGTCCCACTCCCCTCTTCGTATGTAAATTCTTCTTCGCCATCTCAGCTTTCAACACCGCTCCTTTTTCAATATCCACCCTCCTTCCTTGCAACACATCCCTAGCTGCCAAGGCTTCCTCTCTAGAACGGAACTTTGCAAAACCTATAATCTGTTTCCTAGGTGGAAGATTGGATGCTGAACCAGGAGTGCCGGCGGCATTTAGACCAGATATGCCGAGACCAAGCCCTGGACCAAGATAGTGTGATCCAGTGATATCATCATTGACATTGAGTGGGGCAGCTGCAGGCCAAGACGCCATCCCTCCATCTCTACCTCCATCTACAACGACGCCGCCTTGATTGACAGTAACCATATTATACGGGTCATTCAAGCCTGCGTAATGGAAAGCGCCACCTCGAATGCCACCGACACCCACGCCAATGCCAGGAGTGACAGCTGAAGAGGGGGTAGCGCCAATAAGCCCTCCGTATGAAGTAAATTCCTTATTAGGAATCTTCAGTGTAGCTGCCTCGAACCCGGGGGAAAAAGTAAACATGTTTTGAAATTCTCGTTCCTGTGGTAAAAAAACAAATAAGTCAAAGAACTGGAATTGATGAGAGGAGGAGCACGGACCTGCATATCTTCTGGGAAGCCTACTACAAATATAGTGGAAATTTCCTCCCCGTTTATTGTGGTATTGGACCCATTGATTATGTTTGAAGAGATCAAGCCAGATGGGGCCCCCGTATTTGAAGGGGCACTGGTTGGCATGCTGGTGGGTACATGTGGACCATAGGGGGTCTGAGAAGAGAGGTGGATGCCATTCGTATACTGTGGTTGGGTGGTTGGGTAGAGTTGCTGTTGTTGAGAGGGTGGCTTTGGGTGTGCCGTGGGCGGTGCACTGTACTGGTCTGCAAGGTAAGGTTTATGAGCTGTTCCATTGACTGGATGGCCTGTGTTATAATCGTAGGAAGCACGGGAGTCGAAGGGCTGCATGTGAGCGGGGTTGGGGGAAGTCATCTGTAGCGGAAAGACGTCCGAGGTTGAAGCCGGGTAAAAAGCCTGTGGATCGCGATAAGAGGGAGTAGTGCTGAGGTTTGCTTGGTGCCTCGAGCGAGTAGTATTGGGGTAAGAGTTGAAGGAATACTTAGTAGCAGTTGTCGGGATGAAGCCGTTTAATTTTGAAGAAGGTTGGTGGAATTTTAGAGAGTCATAGTCAGAGTTGAATTCTGGATGGGAATGGATTGAATTTGAGTTTTGGTAGAAGGAATGCGGGTTGTAAATGGAGTTGGAGTCGCTGTTATAGTTGTCAGAATGGTGGTGGGGAGAGTCTGAGCGTTGTTGTTGTATAATTTGTTGATGATTGTGAGCAGTAGCTGGATAGTTTACAGAGGGAGAGCCCGAGGATGAGGAATTTGAAGTCGAGCCATAGGAAGTGGCTACAGCGGAATCCTGAACGGGCTCATTCTCTGCATCGTCATCGAGCGAGGCAAGCAAAGATTTGTTGATGTAGTCTTCATCATGGGCAATATGTTGATGAGGGAGGGAGGGCATGCCAGTACACGCAAAAGTGAACGCGACTAGGAAGGGGGAACGGAGAAAAAGCGATCGAGAAGCAGTACCCCCGTCTGTCACATCTAAATCTCATCAAACAAACACTTCACTAACATTCCCACGCACAGACATTCAACATACATCAATAAATAAGAACCTTATTTATCACGTGCACATCATTACAGCCAATCAAACAACCTTCCCCCCCACACAATCTCACTCCCAACCGCTCCCCCAACAACAACCCACATCCCAACACCACACATCAAAGCTCCCACAAAACGCCACCTCGCTCTTTCCTCAGCTACAGCCGGCGAATCATAATATGCATAGGGTAAGAGAGGATATTGGCTCGAGAGAGGCGTGGGTCCGAAGTGCGGCGGACGGGTTTCCGGAGAGGGTGCGTAGGGGAGTGGGAGGGGTTGAAGGCTAGGAATTGGTTGGGGGTTGGGTGTTGAAGGACATGGGTTCGGAGACGCCAACGAAGGTGATACCGGAGGTATTTGCCGTCGAGAAGACGTAGCAGCAGGTTGTTCATGCTCAGAAGGCAAAACTGTATATGCAGGTGGTGGTGAATCGGTTTTGGGATTTGTCGTTTCGGATCGCATCCATGGGTGGTTCGTAATAGTATCTGCCGCCCCACTTGTCATGTCGAAAACTTCAAGGGTTTGACTTGAAAATAAAAGGGATATAGAATTCGCAGGTCTTGGGTTGTATTTTCCGATGGAAACTAAGGCTAGCACTTGAGCTCAAACCATCGATCACCAAAAATCAGTTACCTTGATCAACAAAAACAGAAAGGCCAAATCCCCCTCTGGTCCAACAAGCCTAGAAGTGTAGTGAAAGCTCGATAGCAAATGCAAAGCAGTGGTTAGTCGTGGTCGTGTGTCGTATGTCAAACAGGTCAAGCTAGAAGCAAAAATAGTTCTCGTATTTATCATAGAGCCTCTCTCGCCTCGAGGCCTTGGCACAGATATCGTCAGGTGGTTTCACAGCAAGACTATTAAGCCTATGAAGTTTGTTAAATGCAACTTTAACGTTCGCTGGCACTGAGTGGTCCGGTTCAACGTTGACAAAAAGTTAAAACGTACGTTGTGTGACCTTGGGGAAGAGAAGCAAAACAGGAGTAGCGGCCCGATTTGGCTTTGGCTATGGCTCAAACCCTTATACTAGTCTTTTAAAACAGACCTAATAAACAAATGACAATCAATTTACCCTTATACATGATGCATGTTGAATGCATGAAGCTTTGAAGCTTTGACCTCGAGCTCCACTCCAGTATAAACAGTTAGTGCAATTTCCAAGAAATGGTGCCAGATAATCATGATGTTATTGGCAAACAGGCTATAGCTATTAATGCATGATGGGCACCGTCGATGATCGATGACTACTTACCTTGAAGTCATTGGCGCTGCTTGAAGCTTGAGCTTGAGGGGGGCGCGACTTGAATAGACTTGGAGTATCAGCGTTCTCTGCTAAGCTTGGAGCTCTGGAGGCTTTCATGAACTTGAAGCCCTTACGCTCCAAAGTGAAGGCCCACTTCCAAACCATCCCCAATTGTTGTTTGTGTACCTCGTTTAGCTAACACACTAACTTCGCTCTTACATTTCCGGGCCATACACCCTATCTCCAGAACCCTTCCTTGCGTACTAATACAATTTTATACCAAGATGACGCCTTCCCCCATCAAAATCCTTTATCGCAAAGTCCCTTTTATAACCGATGACATAGCCTTACAATGTGTATTTTTGGGCATGATTCTGGAATTATATCATCTTACGAGACCTTATGCAATGAAGCAGGAAAGCCCTCGACACTCGGACCCAGAAGAAGCTCCCGAGCATGTACTGTATGCATTAATTTGATAATGGTTTCTGGAACTGTTTGTTATCCTTGATTGAATTTTAAGTTGACTATGAACGGCATTATGACGGTAAGTTTGTGCGATTCAGTTGATATTGATCATGATACTTTGAAAGCGATCGTCTACGGGTTCTGGATTGTGTAAGTTTACAAATTTGGCTTTGGATGGGATAGGAATGTTTAAGTGTTCAGGGTAGAAAAGAATGTGTCGTTTCCCTATGGGGGAAAAAAAAAAAAGAGGGAAAAAAAGGAAGGAAAATAGATTGCGAGATACTCAGATAGTCGAAAAGATGTTTACAGCTCATGTGGGAAGGTACCAAGCGCATGGAGGTGTGCTTACGTTTGGCGTGAACAAGCCGACCATTGGGTGACACGCGAAGGAACCAATCCCCGATAAACAAAGCCAGCAGGTTCATGGAAGGGTTGGTGACGCGATTCATGTCATCCAACATTTCCTTTTATTTTGTCTCGTTAGGGATGACTTTCTTGATCCATCCCTTCAAGTCATCCAGTTCTCTCGGTGTTGTAGTATGACCAACACCCTCATACAGGTGGTAAGAAAGTCCATTGACATCTCCCGGCTTTGCGACGGGAATCCCTAATTGCTGAACGAGGAAGTCTGAGGAACCTTTGCAGTAGTCTACCTTGACGAGAGGATCGATGGATCCATGGCCCCAAAATACAGGGATAGAGGATGCAGTCGAAGAAGCAAGCTATCAAAATCAATTCAATCAGGTTCTGTGATGGGGCAAAGATAAGAAGTGCGCACTGATTTAAATTTGTTTCGCAGAGGTAACCAGCCGCTAAGTACGGCAACTCCGGCCAACTTCCTTTCTCTTGTAAGACCAGACATCAAGGACATGGTTCCCCCTTGGCTGAATCCTCCAAGGACAATTCGATTAGCATCGATACCGGCGTCTATCTCCGAAGTGATCACTTGATTGATGAGGCGGGCAGAGTCGACCATGCCCGCTTCGTCCTCGTCTGTGTAGAATCCAAACGAATAAATGTCAAACCTGAAGACGTCATTGAGAAGAAAAATTTCAAGCATCTAGCTTTGAGAAAAAATTTCTAGAACCTACCATGATGGCATTTCGATCCCCATGTTGGCCTTAACGGGACGAACGGGGCTTTCTCGGTCGAAGAGGGATCAAGGCAGAAAAGGAGACACAGGAAAAGGAGAGAATGCCGTGAATATTCATGAAAGGGCCAAAATATAAAATACATACGAGTGCGGGAGAACCCATTTTACATGAGCGAGATCAGGGTCGACTTTGAACATATCAGCAACAGGTTGCCAGCCATAGCCAGTGTCGCCTAAGCCCTGGAGACGTTGGAGCGAAGAAAAGGATGATATAATGAGTAGAACGTTCTTGAGAATGTGCCCAACGTAAACTGAAATACTAACGTGGACGAATACGACGGTTGCGGTGTGTTTAGCTTTGGCAGGTATAGTGAGGCACTTGACGGCGAGAGTAGTAGCAGCAGCCATGAGCAAATGTTCTTTAACGATAAGTGAAAGATTTGCTGTTTGATGACGAGGGGTTGAAAAGAGATAGATGAGAGCGGCAAAAAGAGTTTCAACGATGTTTGTCCAACTGTGATTTCCAACGCTACACCTCGATATCAGGCACCGTCGGCAATTACCGGACCACCAAATATCCAATCTAGTCTCTTCAAAATCTAATAAGGAAGACTAATGTCAGAACCTTACGGACCATCTACAAACGTGGAACCTAGCACTCTCACCGTGGATAGGTATCCAGATGGTATGTCAAAAAAAGCAATCAAAAAAGCGGCCAAGGCAGAACGACTAGCTGCTTTAAAACTTGTACGCAGAGCTCGCGAGAAAGAGGCCAAGAAGGAGAAGAAACGAATCAGAGCTGAGAAACGAGCGGCAGGCGAATTAGACGATGTCGAGGAAGAGACACAAAGACGCTTGAAGAAACCTAAGCCCCAATTCGGTGGGATCGTTGTCGTAGACCTCGGTTTCGACAACATGATGAACGACAAAGTGAGCAGCATCATCTTGTACGATCATGTCTTTTCCTTCGTCGTAATCTGCCCATGAGTGACTCTGTTTATTTTCTCCCCCCCTTTGATAGGAAATTGTGTCCCTGTGCTCCCAGTTGGCATACACATATAGCGCTAATCGCCATGCCTCGTTCCCATTTTCGTTGATCTGTACTTCTCTAAACGGTCGAACGTTTGATCGTCTGGAAAATATGGGAGGTGCTGGTTATAAAAGATGGACAAATACCAAATGGTGGTCAGAAGACTACTCACGGCTATGGGAAAATGGGGACGATGTCCCTCAACCAGATACAGAAACTGATCTTGTTCGAGCGGGCTTGAGCTCTAACAATGGAGAAAAGGAAGCTTTCGCCGCCACTTCGAGCGCGGCCATTCAAACGCAACCGAAAACTACTCAAAATGACGTCCCGAAAAGTACCGTTATATACCTGACTGCAGACTCTGAAGACGAGTTATCTGAGCTCAAGACGGATGAAACGTACATTATCGGTGGGATATGCGATCACAATCGATACAAGGTGACTTTTGCGCTGCTTCTCTGAAAGCTAGAAACGGTTCCTCAACATCATCGGTCAGAACCTCTGTCTCAATAAAGCAAGGGACTCTGGCGTTCGAACAGCCCGGCTCCCCATTGGTCGTTATCTTGCATCACTTCCTACCCGCAAGGTCTTGACCGTAAATCAAGTCTTCGAGATTCTGGTTAAGTGGGTCGAAACCAAGGACTGGGAACAGTCTTTGTATTCAGTCATTCCGAAACGGAAGTTCCAACAAGAGAGGAAAGGTAACCTTGAGGTAAATATAGATGCAGCCATTAATGATGATGATGATGAGAACGAATCAATTCAGCAAGGACAGCAGGGCTCCAACAGGCTTGTAATCGAAGATACGCAATAGAAGGATATATATATGTAGGCGATGTCGTGGATGATAAACGATAAACCCTCGGCCGCAATAATACAATATATATCTTATTAATTTCTCATGTTCGACGGCGCGGACAAATTATTGTTCGCTGCCATAAATCAAATGCAGGGTAATTCGCTTCTGACACAGACCGCAAATATATTGGTCGCCCATCCACTTAGTGATTGGAGTTTTTTGCCACTGATCTGATGAGAAGAATGAAGAGCTAGCTAGCTAGCACAGAACTGATATATAAGTCCCTGGAGAATAAAAATAATTTCAAGGCATAACGTTGTCAATTTACATACTTTAGGCAATCAGAGAGCCATATTATAAGGACTCGTTCAGTTGTGACGAGCGAGTCGCAAAAACAAGTATGATTGGATTTATCGATAAATTCTTATGAAACTACTTTCAAGAGCACTTGGTGGTCGACAACCGTACACGACTAAAATTATGCTAAAAATAAAAGTAGATCACCGCCGGCATGTCAAGGCAGGCTCCGGCGGGTAGAATAGGGTTGAATACACCTTATGGTGTCCACGAGTTTGTACATATGCGACAGATAAGTTACGGTACAATGAAGCCCCACAAGGGGAGCCGACTTGATGCCCGACAATCCAGGAGTAGATGCTTGGGGTGAAGGAAAGGCTAGGAAAGGTCACAGGACGTCTTTCAGATTTACTTTTCCAGTTCCCCTGTCTAGAGGTTTTGGTTGCGATGGTGCAGGTTTCCAGCCAATCTAAAAAGGAGAAAAGGTAAGATCAAAGAAAGAACACACTGGTGGGCTCTCGTGGGATGCTATTACCATATATATTATTCGGAAGGTGGCTGGAACATTGCCGAAATCATCACCATGCATCTCTGAGAAAAGCTTAAATACATTGCGCCCGGGTCAGAAGAAGAAACCACCTTTGTAGATAGCTGAGGCAGCGGTTAGTGTGTCTCGGTGTATGAGATTCCGCCTGCAAACCATAATTTGTCAGAATTGTGGCAAGAGGTTAGTAATTTCTCATCACCTTCCAATGACAGCGTTCCCTTCACCCATGTCTTGTAGGTCTTCCATGAGTTCCCACATGCTTGGATAAGCAACTTTTACTTCATCAATGTCAACCGTAAGTAGCGTGAACCCGGCTCGACTCAGGAGATTAGAAATGTCACGAGTATCTACGAACTGAATTGAGCAGGTCATACTTCGCAACTAGTTCACAGAAGACCGACCAGTCATCGGGGAAATATGCGGAGAAATCCCTCCCTCACGCTCGACTTCGGCGAGTTGTAATGATGTTCTAAAGAAAGATGAATTTGATTCGTGGAAATAAAGATATATGTCACCGTAGTTCAAACAAGGTATCTCCACCAAACATCGCTCCGAGGAAAAGACCATCAGGTTTCAAGGCTTTTCGTATTTGTACAAGAGCACCTTGGAATCTTCAGTTGAGGAGCGTATTTTTGCATGGTATCGAGTAGTCTGACCTGGTAAGTCATTCACCCAGTGAAGACTTAGACAGGATACAACGGCCTCTTGAGAATCGGAAGGTAAGATATCCAAGATGTTTTCCTCATTCCCATGTATTCGTTCAATATCCACTATGTGGGCTCTAAGACCGATGTGACCGAAAGAGAGTTAACCTCAAATCACCTTCGAAATCCGAGTCAGGATCGCGGTTAAGAGTAGCTACTGTCTTTACAAGTCAAAAAAAAAAGATAATAGTTGAGGAAAGAATTATAGCGTACAACTTGAATCGAACATAATTGATTTTTGAACCTTGTCTCTCTCAAGCAGTTTAGAAAAATGACCGGGGCCTGAGCCCAGGTCAAGAACGGTCCCAAACGTCCGTTTTATATCCTGTAAATCAATGAGTGGCATGAGGCGAAAATCCAAATAGATCATACCAAAAACCTTTCCAACATCCTTTCAGCCACTTCATCTCTAACATAATCCACAGTTCTGCTTCGCTTTCCTTCTTCACGTAGAGCAGCTCTGTCTCTCTGGGTCATCTTTGCATGACGGTCGAAGACTTGGTAGGGTCCGACAGTGGGTATTGGAGAACTTGAAGATATGGCTGCATACGACCGTGCATAGTTTTGAGGAGGACACTTACGAATGCGTTGAAGAAACATTCGAATCCGTACTCTGGAGGTCACGCTCCGAATCTCGCGTAGTCACGTAATTATTTATTTACTACAAACTTGAGGAACTTATGTAGGGCACGCCTTTTTTCTTGTTTTCAAAATTTGCATTTATCTTTACGAGTTCTCGTCCGTTAGACATAAAATTGAAGCCGCTGGAATCTCCTAAAAATGCGAACAAAGTGATGTATAGATATAAAATGTGATAGTTGTCGTGACAGTTGTCATAAGAAAACCAGGTAGCGGCAGAAAATCAACGCGGAGAGTAATTCGCATTTATCTCTAAGAGTTAGACACAAAATTAACATTGTTAGAATTTCCTCGAAAATGCGAAAAAACCGATGTGTAACTATGTGTAAAACAAGGAACACGAATGTGGTAAATCCACTGGCACTGCCCAGAACATACCACTCACTCACTCCATACACTGCTTCTGGCAACTATCATGTTTCTTCTCAGATAAAATGATGGATGATGTTGTGAGCAAGTTGACTCTTGAATAGCTAAGCTGCCTTTGGATACAATTTGCTCAAGAAGATTGCCAAGCTTCTCTGTGATCATCGTGGAAGGAAAGGGAGGAGAGCCAACTCAGCATTCAAGCTACAATGTTCAAGATGAAAATGCTTCTGTCCATGAACATCCCAATGCCCCATATCCTTTGTCAATGAATTGTGACTGTATATCTTTTGCACCTCAAAAACCTCACATGCTGTTGAACATGTATGTGTTAGGGGACATTCCACTTTGTCTGATGTTTCTTCCGATATAAACACTCCATCATCTCTGTACATTCCTCCTCATCATTGCTAACTCAAGATGGAGTGCACTCATGGCTTTGATAGTGGAGTCCGACAGACATGTGATGTAGCTACCTTTTGCATTCTTATCACTTTTTTCACCATTCCTCATTTTTTCATCATTCTACTATTTCAACTCCAATTTTTGGTATATAGACAAGCACTTGTCATGGTCTGTGCTCAGTCACATTCTTTTCGAAGAACAATCATAGGACAGCTCCAATGGAGTCTCCGATGATGGCCACCTCGCCATTGTTCAGTGCTACCCTTACCACTAGCCAACCTTGTCGGACTTATATTGGACCTCTGTCGGAATTCATACCTGTTAGGGGATGCTCCGCATCGTTCAACGTCTCCTCCGATATTTCTCCGTCACCTCTGTATATTCCTCCTCATCGTTGCTAGTCCAAGACGGAGTGCACTCGCGGCTCCGATACCGGAGTCCAATGATCACGTGACATAGCATTCCTATCACTGTTTCACCATTCTCCATCTTTTTCATCATTTCATTATTTTTCATCATTTTATTATTTCCACTCCGATTTTTGGTATATAGACATGCATCCCACTTTAGCAGGGCCTTATCCTTTTCTTTTAGGATCCCCTGCTAGGTGCGCTTTCCTGTCGTATTTTATGTTTATATATATGTTTAGGATCCCCTGCTAGATCTTGACTAAGTCGTCCACAGTTGCCCTAACAATACCTCTGTCAGAATTCATACCCTACTCCGTTACCACCAGAACACCATCATTGCCATTACCAACCAGCACCACACGCTATTCACCACAGCACATCTAGAGCCCCACCAGCTCCACACACGTTCCATGTCACAAGCCAATCACATCACGCATGCACCAGTTCTCGAGGTCATGAGTTTTGGTCGCCACAAGGACTTTCAAGGATTTGAGTCAGCACTCTTTGGCATCTTTCGGAGTACGAGTCTTTTTGTAATATGTTCCATTTTGCTACCATATGCTTTCCAAGATAACTCCTTATATGTCTATGTCTCTTTCTGTATATAAATATTCAAGCTGTAGTATGTATTTCACCAGTTCAAATATCAACTTAGCATCCTCATTCTCTTAACCGTTAGGGGACGCTATGCTTTGTCCGACATTTCCTCCTACAATGCTCCGTCAACTCTGTACATCCCTCCTCATCGTTGCTAACTCAAGACGGAGCACACTCATGGCTCCGATATTGGAGTCCGATGGTCACATGACAGAGCAACCTTTGCAGTCACGTGACATAGCTTCCTTTTGCATGTTTATCACCTTTTCACCATTTTTCATCTTTTTCATCATTTTATTATTTCGACTCCGATTTTTGGTATATAGACACGCATCCCACCTTAGCAGGGCTTTATCCTTTTCTTTTAGGGTCCCCTGCTAGGTGCACTTTCCTGTCGTATTATATTATTTAGGATCCCCTGCTAGATCTCGACTAAGTTGCAGCCGCAGTTGCCCTGACATCAGAAAAGGATCTCCCAGAGGACTGCAGCAGATAGCTAGTCCACCATAGTCGTCTTCCGCAGTTCCGATTCAGACTCCGCCAACTCCGTGTACTCCTCCACTCTTGATCCCTCCTCAGCACTACCCAGAACCGTATTTTCCAACAAGGACCCATTGCACTCCATGGAAGGCGAATGACTTGCGATCCTGGAGCAAGCCCTTGCTGAATTACAGGCAAAGGATGCAAACACTCAACACAAGTTAGACACCCTTATTTCCCATATTCCTCAGTCCAAAAATCCAATCCCATCTACACAACTCACACTTGTCACTCTGAAGGCCCACAGCTTAAAACCAGCCCTTCCGTCGGAGTTTGACGGAGACCACACCAAAGGAATGGCATTCCTTAATTCCTGCCAGGTCTATATCTGTCTCTGTCCAAACTCCTTCATGGACAAACAAGCTAAAATTGTCTGGGCCATGTCATACATGAAAGCAGGACGAGCAGCTAAGTGGTCTGCTCGCGTATTCCAATGGGAGGAGCAGCCGGAAAATGTAGGTTACTATAAATTCATTGATTGGGAAGACTTCTGAGACGAGTTCAAGAGGGAGTTTTGTCCAGTCTATGCAGACTCCGCGGCCATCAACCAACTGGAATCCACAGCCTATTTCCAAAAGAATCGCTCCGTGGATGAATACCTCGATGAATTCCAAGACCTTATCACAGAAGCTGGTTACTCCGATCCAAAGACCATAGTGGTGAAATTCTGTCGAGGACTTGACACTCAAATTCAGAATGCTATAGCAACCATGCCTTCTGGGCGTCCTTCCAACATGGTTTCAACAGACTGGTACACTGCAGCCAGGACCATTGACCAGAACTGAGCCGCCAATGAAGCTTTCCAATCATCCTACCAAACTCCAAGTGTTGCTCCAACTCAACCCCATCTGTCCACATTCAACACTGTTTGATTTCAGGCTCCAGAGCGGAGCGCCAATCACCAACATGCTCCTACTCCTGGAAACCCTGTTCCGATGGATATTGACACTAGTCGGAAAACACAGCCACTTCCGTTCTCTTGATACCGATGTGGAAAAGCAGGGCACAAGGCACCCGACTGTCCTACCCGATTCGACATCCGAGAGTTGAGTATAGACAACCTCCAGACCTACTTAGAGGATCACCTTGTGGAACTCAATGCGAAACACCCGGAGCCAACAGCGGAGATTGAGGAGCAGGATTTTTCCTGTTGCAACGAGTGAACAGCATGCCCTCGTTGTCATATCACAATCATTTTTCTGTTTTACCTACATGCTCTGTTAATGAAACAGTTGAACCATCCATAGACGTGCAAAATCCCATATCCAAAAATACAATTGTTGTTGCAATGGAGATAGTCCGGAATAGGCACCCAAAATGGGAATGACGACTTCCATCCAAGCTTGTCATTGCTTCAGCAGAAGACAGCTCGACCTCGCTCAAACTGAAGGTTGAGCTTGAAACCACTGATACAGGAGAAGTGAAATCCGTCAACTCCTTCATAGACAGCAGAGCCATTGGAGAGTTCATCGACCGTCACTATGCTAAGAGCAACTAGCTCCATACCTGGAAGCTCTCCAAATCCATTCCGGTATACAATGTTGACAGAACCCTGAATGAGGCTGGTTCTATCACTGAAGTGGTGGAATCATTTGGAATGGACACTATTTGCTGTCACTGGCTTAGGCAAGCAGAAGCTCATCCTTGGACACTCTTGGCTACAAAAGCACAATCCAGAAATTGATTGGGTGACAGGAGAAGTCAAAATGTCCAGATGTCCACCCCAATGCTGTTCCAGATGTAGAGACAAAGCTCGAGTGGAGAGAATTGCTCAGAAAGCTGAAATCCAACAAACAGAAGCTGTCTCCGATGGGCCTGTACCAGAACTCCACATGGACTCCGAAGAGGAGGAGTCCGAGGAAGCTGAAGAACCGATTGAATCAGGAGATTGTATCTTTGCAATTGGCCTTGTTCCAGCACCAGCGGAGATCCAAGCCACCTCCAGTGTTTCTCAGTGGTTAGCTGAAGCATTCAAATGTAACTCCGAAGCTTCTGCCCCCTCCAGACGGTCTGTTCTAGAGTATCTGAAGGAGTTTGACAGTGTCTTTTCCAAGGAGTCTTTTGATGCCCTACCGGAGTACAAGAAGTGGGATCATGCAGTCAAGCTGATCCCAGAAGAGAAGGCTTCCAATTGCAAGGTTTATCCATTGGCTCCAACAGAGCAAAAAGAACTCGATCAATTCCTCAAGGAAAACCTGGAAACAGGTCGGATCCGTCCGTCTAAATCTCCGATGGCATCTCTGGTCTTTTTCATTAAGAAGGACAGGACTTTATGGCTCGTTCAGGACTATTGGGCCCTAAATGCAATGATGGTCAAGCACAAATACCTGCTCCCTCTCATCTCCGAACTCATCAATAAACTCAGAGGAGCCAAGTACTTCACCAAACTTGATGTCCGATGGGGGTTCAACAATGTCCAGATGAAGGAAGGAGATGAGTGGAAGGCCACGTTCCAAACAAACTGAGGGCTCTTCAAACCACTGGTTATGTTTTTTGGACTGTGCAATAGTCCAGCGACATTCCAGACCATGATGGACAACATCTTTGATGACTTGATAACGGAAGGAGTTGTGGTGGTGTACCTGGACGACATCCTAATATTCACGGAAACTCTTGAGGAGCACCAGAGGGTCACTCAGAGAGTTATGGAGTTGCTCCAGAAACACAACCTCTTCCTTAAACCCGAAAAGTGCAAGTTCGAGAACACAGAAGTGGAGTACCTCGGAGTGACTATTTCCAAGAATTCTGTTAAGATGGACCCAGTCAAAGTAGCTGGAGTAACGGAATGGCCTATTCCATCTAACCAGAAGGAAGTGCAGTCCTTCCTGGGTTTTACCAACTTCTACTGCAGGTTCATCCAAGGGTTCTCTCACTTAGCCCGTCCCTTGTTCAATCTCACACGGAAGGCCACGGAGTGGAGATGGGGAGCAGAGGAGCAGTCAGCATTCAATTCACTCAAGGAACAGATTACCACAGCCCCAATTCTCACCCTGCTAGACAACTCATGACCTTTTTGGATCGAAGCGGACAGCTCGGATTTCGCAACCAGAGCTGTATTGTCTCAACAATCACCAGAAGATGACAAGTGGCATCCCATAGCATTCCTTTCCAAATCCCTTTCTCCGGTAGAGTGGAATTACAAAATCCACGACAAGGAGATGTTGGCAATTGTGAGAGCATTGGAAGAGTGGAGGCATTTTGTGGAAGGCGCGGAGCATTGCTGCAAGATCTGGATGGACCACAAGAACCTTCAGTATTTCATGATGGCCAAGAAGCTTAACCGGAGGCAAGCTAGGTGGTCCCTCCTCTTAGCCTGATTTGACTTCATCATGCACCACTGTCCCGGAGGTAGCATGGGGAAGACAGATGCTCTGTCACATCATTCCAATCATAGAACAGGCTCAGAGGACAACGACAACATGGTCCTCCTTACTCTGAATTTCATTGTGGTCCGAGCATTGGATGGCTTGGAGGCAGCAGGAGAGGAACGAGGAATACTGAAGGATATCCGGAAGGGAATGTGAGATGGAGAGAAAGAGGAACCAGTGGCGAGGGCTGCGAGAGAGTTACAAGGTTCATCAGCTTGCTCTGTAAATTCTGCGGAGTGGTCCCTAACGATGGACTTCTGTATTTCCGAGGAAAGATCTATGTTCCGGACACCTCCAATCTCCGTCATCAAATCATCATGCTCTCTCACGACTCTAGGTTGGCTGGTCACAGTGGAAGATGGAAGACATTGGAACTAGTGTCTCGAAACTATTGGTGGCCACAGATGTCAAGGTATGTTGGCAGGTACATCTTCACCTGTGACATGTGCCTTTGCACCAAGTGTTAGGGGACGCTCCGCATTGTCCGACGTCTCCTCCGATATTCCTCCTTCACCTCTGTATATTCCTCCCCATTGTCGCTAGTCCAAGACGGAGTGCACTCACAGCTCCGATACCGGAGTCCGATGATCACGTGATGTAGCATTCCTATCACTATTTCACTATTCTCCATCTTTTTCATCATTGCATTATT
>Ga0193743_1000713_pt1 | contig 25987 bp, 26 predicted proteins | sample L2c2metaG_FD_143038 | JGI IMG/M metagenome (GOLD analysis project Ga0193743, IMG submission 143038) | Soil microbial communities from a riparian zone of the East river system, Colorado, United States - L2c2 | ecosystem: Environmental > Terrestrial > Soil > Riparian zone | place: USA: East River...
CCGGTCGCCCCGCCGCCCCAAATGCGCAACGAACGGACTTGGCATCATGAGCATCTCGGTAATGGCAGTCAGCTTCGACGCCCGCGACGCCGCCCAACTCGCGCAGTTCTGGGCCCAGGCCCTGCACCGCACCGTCAACGACGGCGCCACTGAGGACTTCGCGTCGATCCCGGCGGACAGCGACGGCCAACAGGGACCCCTCCTGTTGTTTCACAAGGTGCCCGAGGACAAGACCGTCAAGAATCGCGTGCACTTCGATCTGCAGGCCACCGACGTCGTCGCCGACGCTGAGCGGCTGACCAACCTGGGCGCCAAGCAGATCCGCTCACTAGCTGAAAACGGCAACCGGTGGATCGGCTTCATCGACCCCGACGGCAACGAGTTCGATCTCGTGGCCAGCTGACCGCCGCCGCTGCCCGCTCGAGGAACGAGATGCACCATGAGCAACCCCGCTACGTCCGCTACTGCTGAAACACCCGTAATGCAGCGCCAGATCCTGCTCGTCGGACCATACGGCGTCCTCGGTACTGGTGTCATCGACGCCGTCGCCGAGAACCCGCAATGGGGGGTCACAACGGCCGCGCGTCGACCCGCACCGGCCTACCGAGCGCAGTCCGCACCCCCTCACATCAGCGTCGATCTGATGGACCGCCAGGGCACGAAAAGCGCCTTTTCGTCTCTCGATGAGGTGACCGATCTGGTCTTCGCCGCCTATGTCGAGAAACCCACAATGGCCGAAACCGTCGAGCCAAATGCCAGCATGTTGAGAAATGCGCTCGACGCCCTCGCAGCGGGCGACGTGCCCATTCAACGTGTCGTACTCGCCGGCGGTGCCAAGTCCTACGGCTTCAGTCTCGGCGCGTTCAACGCTCCAGCGAAGGAGACGGGCCCACGCCTCATTGCGCCGATCCACTACCACCAGCAGGAAGACATGCTGGCTGAGTGGGCCGCTGAGACCGGGGCTAGCTGGACGGTTTTGCGTCCCCATCTGGTCATGGGACCAAGCCTGAACTCGCCGATGAACCTGGTTACCAGTCTCGCGACCTATGCCGCGATGAGTCGCGAACTGGGGTTGCCGTTGCGCTTTCCCGGCACCAAAGACGGATGGAACAGCCTCCAAGAGACAACTGACGCTGAACTGTTCGGCCGCGCGACATTGTGGGCTCTGGGTGAAGACAAGGCACGCAATGAGATCTTCAACGTGTCGAACGGTGACGTCTATCGCTGGAGGCAACTATGGAGCGAGCTCGCCGCCTTCTACGATCTGCCAGTCGCAGAGCCGCTCGCGATGTCGACTGCTTCCGAGATGAGCGAGAAGGCTCCGTTGTGGGATTCGATGGTTGCCCGCTACGGCCTGCACCCCACGCCCTATGCGCAGATTGCGAACTGGTCGTTCGTGGACTGGATGCTCAACTTCGGTGAAGAGACCATCCAGAGCACAATCAAGATCCGTCAGGCGGGCTTTGCGGATTGCATCGACACCCACCAGAGCTTCAGGCGGCAGCTCACGAGACTCCGCCAACTTCGCATCATCCCCTGATGGTCCCACTCGGGTTGCCGCAGGAGCTGCGACCAAGCCGACGGGAACCTCACGCGCTAGGAGGCACATCATGGTGGGAGCAAAACCCTACGGGCAACTGCAGTATCGCAACGTCAATGGGTACCGGATGGCCTACGTCGACGAAGGCGACGGCGACGCCATCGTCTTTCAACACGGCAATCCGACCTCGTCCTACCTGTGGCGCAACGTGATGCCACACCTGGAAGGGCTGGGCCGGCTAGTGGCATGCGATCTCGTCGGAATGGGCGGATCGGACAAGCTGCGCCCGTCGGGCCCGGCTCGCTACAACTATGCCGAGCACCGCGACTACCTGTTCGCGCTGTGGGACGCACTGGATCTCGGCGACAACGTGACACTCGTGCTCCACGATTGGGGTTCGGTCCTCGGCTTCGACTGGGCCAACCAACACCGCGACCGTGTGCAGGGGATCGCGTTCATGGAGGCCATCGTGACCCCGATGACATGGCCGGAATTCCCCGGCGCGATCCGCGAAGTCTTTGAGGGCTTTCGTTCGCCGCGCGGCGAGCCAATGGTGCTGGAGCAGAACGTGTTCATCGAGCGTGTCCTACCCGCCCAGATCCAGCGCGAACTCTCCGACGAAGAGATGGACCATTATCGGCGACCCTTCGTCATGCCAGGCGAAGGCCGTCGCCCAATGTTGTCGTGGCCACGCAATCTCCCGATCGACGGCGAGCCGGCAGACCTGGTCACGGTCGTCAATGACTATGGCAGCTGGCTGGCGGCAACCGAGCTGCCCAAGCTGTTCATCAATGCCGAACCGGGCGCCATTGCCCACGGCCAGGTCCGCGACCTCATCCGATCCTGGCCCAACCTGACCGAAACGACCGTCAGCGGAGTTCATTTCGTTCAAGAGGACAGCCCGGATGAGATCGGTACCGCAATCGCGGAGTTCGTGCGCAAGTAATGCCACCGATCGTGGGCGAATGGTCAGACGGCGGCACGGCGTTCGTGCGTTGACAGCGGTGGCGAGTGCAACTAGTCTGGATTTAGACAGATCGGTCTAAACGAATCGCCATCGGCCACATCACCGGAGGGCGAGAGATGACGCGACCACGTCCACCACGCAGCACAAAATAGGAGGATCAACTGATGTCAAGACTGGATGGCAAGGTCGCCGTGATCACCGGCGGCAGCAGCGGGATCGGGCTGGCGACCGCACAGAGGTTCGTCCAAGAAGGCGCCCATGTCTTCATCACCGGGCGCCGACAGAGTGAGTTGGACACGGCCAAAGCGTCGATCGGCGACGGCGTGACCACCGTCGCAGGCGACGCCACGATCTCCGCGGACTTGGACAAGCTCTTCGCAATGGTTCTCTCGGAGGAGGGCGCGCTGGACATCCTGGTCGTGAACTCGGGGCGGGTAGAGCCCGAAGAGTTGGGGAAGATCACCGAGGAGAACTTCGACCTCACCTTCGACCTCAACGCCCGGGCAGCCCTGTTCACGGTGCAGAAGGCGCTGCCGCTGATACGCAACGGCGGCTCGGTCATTCTGGTCGCCTCGATCGCGGGCTATGTGGGCATCCGCGGCTACAGCACCTACAGCGCCACCAAGGCCGCGCTGCGTTCCTATACCCGGACCTGGACCCGCGAGTTCAACGACCGGGGCATCCGGTTCAACACGTTGAGCCCGGGCCCGATCGACACCCCCATCATGGACGGTCAGGCCGACTCACCGGAGGGCGCGGACGCGATCAGGGCGGCGTTTGCCGCGGCGATACCGCTCAACCGGATGGGCCGCCCGGAAGAGATCGCGTCCGCCGCACTGTTCTTGGCGTCCGACGACAGCAGCTTCGTGGCCGGCGCCGAACTCAGCGTCGACGGCGGTATGGCCCAGGTCTAGAACGACGCGCACGACGGAGAAAACGCGGTCGACCTCATTGGTCGTACTCATAGAGCGCGGGATCGGCTTGGCCAAGAAGCTGTCTTGTTGCCGCCACGTTGTCGCTGATCGCGCCCGCCCACTTTGCGGGATTGCGCCGCTGCTCCGCTCGGCGAGCACGAAGCTGACCGATCGCCGCGCCAATGACCGCATCGGTCGGCGGAGATGACGGAATACGCAATTCGTCGACGACCGCGTCCGCCAACGGATCTGCGGTGCCCAGCGCCCACTGCAGCAGGTCCGCGCGAGTCCGACCGAACTGCAGGATGATTCCGGAATAGCTGCCGCGGTCGGATGGCCATTCGGGCGCATCGGTTGCGGTCATGTCGGGTTCCTCTGCCCTGTGTCAGATACGCGGAACAGGTTATACGCGTTGTCGAGGAAGACGGCGTTGAGCGCACCGTCGTCGAGATGTCGTGAGGTTTCCAATTGCTGCCCGAGGTACTGGCATGCTTGCCACGGCGTGAATGGGAAGTCGCTGCCGTAGTGCAGTCGGGCCGGGTCGGCCACAGCCAGCAGTGCCGCCAGCTGTTCCTCAACCGGGGCGCCGGCCAGGTCGAAGTGCAAGGACTTCAGCGCCGCGCGCATACTCGGCACCGCAGAGCGATCGGCAACGTTGGCCAGTACCGGGGCGAACAGATCGACGCGTCCGGCCAGCACCGGCAGGGCCGCGCCGGCGTGAGGGACGATGACCCGCAAGTCGGGGTGTCGCTGCAGAACCCCCGCGAGCACGAGATCGGTGATCGAGCGGGTGGTCTCGAAGATGAATTCGAGCATCGGAGCGGCGAAGTCGAGACCTTCTGTCGGCTGCGGTGAGCTGGTGGGGTGAACGAACACGACCGACTTGCGGGCGGCCACCTCGGCGTAGATGGGTTCGAGTCGTTCGTCGCCGAGATACATTCCGTCGTGGTTGGTGAACAAGCAGACGCCGTCGGCGCCGAGCCTGTCCAGGGCGTAGCGGGTTTCGGTCACCGCGGCGTCAATCTCCGGCAGGGGCAGTGCGGCGAAGAACCCAAACCTGCTCGGTTTGGCCCGCACGATGTGCGCGCCGGCTTCGTTGACGGTGCGGGCCAGCGCGACCGCGGCGGCAGGATCACCGAAATGCACTCCGGGCGAGGAGATCGACAGGATGGCCAGGCGCACGTCGAGTCTGTCCATTGCGTCCAACGCCAGCGCCTCGCTCCATTCCGGCAGCGCGGGGATGCCGTCGGGTCGGTCCCGTCCAGCGGCGACGAGCGCGTTGCGGTACACCTCGGGGATGTAGTGGGCGTGCACGTCGATCTTGTCCTGAGTCATCGTCAGTCCCTTCTTTGGGTGACCGAGCGCAGCACGTCGGCGACGAGCAGATTGGTCGATCCGGTGTCTCCGGAGGACGTACCGAAGACGTGAAAGTCGGGGCGGATCAGCACGACTCGGGCATCGAGCGTGTCGAACCAGCCACTGTATTTGCCGTCGGCATCGACCCAACCGGTGGTCCCGAAGTGCACGCTCACCCCGCCCAACGAGTGCCATCCAGCCGCAAGGGCGGGGTCCAGCCCGTCAACGGGATCACCATCAGCGCCGATCAGCATGAACCGGCCGGGTTCTGACACGTCGTCGAGCATGCCGACGGCACCGTCGACGCCGACCCGCGCCTGCAGTGCCAGGGTGCCCGCGGCGGTGTCGTCACGGATGGTTCCGGTCCGTAGCGGCCAGCTGGTCCGAGTGGCCCCGATCCGGTCACCCTTGCTCTTGAGGTGTTCGTCGCGTCGTGCCGCTTCCTCGGGGTCGGTGGTACAGATGATCCCGCCCATCCGTACCGATTCCCGCACGATGGTCTCGGCTTGGTCGCGGCGCTCGGCGACGTAGTCGTCGAGGAGATCGGCAGGTACAGAACCCTTGGCGACGAGTGCCAGCCGCCAGGCGAGGTTGGTGGCGTCGCGGATACCGGAGTTGAGTCCTTGTCCCAGAAAGGGCGGCATCTGGTGGGCGGCATCGCCGGCCAACAGGATGCGGCCCGCGCGCCATTGGGTGGCCCAGCGACCCCGGAAGGTGTAGCGGGCGTGTCGGGTCAAGTCACTGTTGGACGGGTCGAAACCCCACGGACGCAGCAGTTCCCACGTTCCGACATCGGTGTCGAGTAATGCCGCATCATCGCCGGGCTGGATCATGAACTCGAAACGCCGACGGTTCGGGCCTGCGGGAACGAAGGTCGTCGGGCGGGCCGGATCCAGGCGTTGCCCCATGTCACGCATCATGGCCGGCAGCGGTCCGTGCGGCACCACGTCGACAACCAGCCAGTCCCGATCGAACCGCATGTCGACAATTGGGGCGCCGATGTGCTCGCGCACGACGCTGTTGGCGCCGTCGCAGCCCACGACATACCGTGCGGACAGGGTCACGTCGGCACCCTCACGGTCGGTCGCCAGCACGTAGGCGTGGTCGCCGACGGTGCGCAGCGAATGGACGGTGACGCCGCGGCGTTGGTCGATGGTAGCGACCTCGTTGACGCGGTCCTCCAACACCAGTTCGAGGTCAGGCTGGGAGAAGCCCGACATCTCCGCGTGGCCCGACACGGAGTCCAGCGGTGAGATCACCTCCGTAAGCCGCTGTCCGTCAGCACTTTCGAGGACACTTCGCTGCCCGTCCTGGCCCCAGGGATCCAGGAGGTCCGGCAGCCGGTCGCCCAGCCCGAGGGTGTGCAGGACACGCACCACGTCGTGGGCCAGCGCCACTGCCCGCGGCAACGGATACGGTGTCTCCCACCGTTCCAAGACCATCACCGAAACGCCCCGTTGCGCGAGCAGCAGTGCGGTGACCTGCCCGACCGGTCCCGCGCCCACGACGAGGACGTCGCAGTCGTAGAGCTTCATCCCAGCGGTCCCAGAAAGGCCGGGCCAACATACGTGTCGGTCTGCGCGTCGACGGCATCGGGCCACGGCGTGGTGATGGACGGACGCAAGTCGGCGGGTCGTGGCCGCCCGTCCCAGCCGAGCTGCTCGATCGAGTAGTACAACTGGATCAGATGCCCCTCCGGATCGCGGACATACGTTGCGTAGTCGATTCCCAGGTGCAGCTCGGGCGGTAGCTCGACGATCTCACGGCCGTGCGAACGGAAGAACTCGACGGCGTCGAGAAGCTGCCGGTAGCTGCCCAACTGCATGCCCACACTCAGACACGATGCACCAGGATTGAGACCCAGTGCTGGTCGTAACGCTTTGTCCGCCAACACCATCGAATGGTGCTCAGCTCCGTGCCGCAGATACACGATGCGATACCCGCCGTAGCGGGCCTCCTCGGTGGCTTGGAAGCCCATTACCACGGTGTAGAACTCCACCATCGCGTCGACATTGTCGGTGAACAGCGAGAACGGTCCCAGTCCTGTGACCTTGAACGGTCGGGGCAGCATGATCCCGCCGACGTCGTACTTGTCGTCCAAATGCGACTCCGAGGGCCGCCATCCGGAGTGGATGTCGATGCCGCGGTCCAGGGCTTCGCGGATCTCCGCGGCTTCGGACATCTGGAGCCGAGGTGGGGCGGTGTCGAAGCCGCGATAGTGCATAGCGCGCGGTTTGGAGTTGCGGTTCCAGCCGACCTGTTCCATGCCGTAATACAGCTCGAGTGTGTTGCCGTCGGGGTCGAGGAAGTACACGTGCCAGTTGCCGCCGGGCATGTCGCGACCGACCCGGACGGTGGTCACGCCGCGGTCCTGCAAGTACGCGACGGCGTCCAGGACTTCATCCAAGGTCCCGACCTGCCAGGTGATCTGGCTGACCGTGTTGTCCTTGGCGACGGCGTCGTTGCGGAACAGGGTGCCGAACGATTTGTGCGCCAGCAACACTGCGTGGTGATCCGACGAGTTGCTGGTGAACAGCATGCGGGGATTGGTGACGATCGTGCGGGCGAAGTCGAGCGCGGGGCCATCGAGCATGTCGAACAGGCTCATGTCGTCGGTGACCCGGAACCCGAGTTCGTCGGTGTAGAAGGTGACCGCCTCGTCGAGCCGGTCGACGTTGAAGCCGAAATGGCCGAACCGGCGGATCTTGAACGGGCGCGCCATTCTGACCCCGCCGACCTCGTAGGTCTTGACGTCGCTCACTTGGCCCTCCTCGTGGCGTCGATGGTTGGGTTGCGGATCTCGCCGATCCCCTCGATCCAGCTGGTCAGCTCCTGGCCCGGCCGCAGGAACACCGCCGGCTTGCGGAACACTCCGACACCCGATGGCGTGCCCGTGAAGATGAGATCCCCTGGCAACAGCGGGCACACCGCGGACAGCCGTGCGATCAGGTCAGGGACATCGAAGATGAGGTCACTGGTGCGGGCGCGTTGCATCACTTCGCCGTCGAGGGCGCAGCCCAATTCGAGGTCGTCTGGATCGGCCACTTCGTCGGTCGTGACCACCCAGGGCCCCAGCGGGCCGAAACCGGGCAACGACTTGCTCATCGAGAACTGCGGGGCAATGCCTTCGAATTGCATGGTGCGGTCGGTGATGTCCTGGCCCACCGTCAATCCGGCGACGTGGCTCCACGCGTCGTCGGGACGGACGTGTTCGGCGCGCACCCCGATTACGACGACCAGTTCGACCTCCCAGTCGACGGTGCCGGTCGGGATCGGGATCGGGTCGAACGGGCCGGTAAGACAGGTCGGGAACTTGGTGAAGATCAGCGGCACGTCGGGCGCGGATGCACCGGCCTCGGCGAGATGGGCGAGGTAGTTGGCGCCGACCCCGAAGACCTGGGTGGGGTGCGGAACCGGATTCTGCAGTACGCGATCACCCAGCGGCTCCTCGGCATGTCCGATCTCGGCGGCCCATTCTGCGAAGGCGGGCCAGTCGTCAAACGGCGCCGTCGGCGCGGCGCCGAAGCGGCCACCACTGGCGCGGGCGATGTCGACGATCCCGTCATCACACAGCAGAACGGGGCGGTTCTCGATCCTGGCGATTCTCATCGTTCGCCCCAACCCAGGGAGCGTGGCGACGCTGCGACGTCATCGTCGATCGCGACGCCGAGCGCGTTCAGCGTGCCGGCGAGCATCGTGTACTGCCCGACCAACATGGGCAGGACGATCAACTGCTCGGTGGTGAGGTACCCAGCCAGCCGGTTCCAGGTCCCGTTGGTGAGAGTGTGGTGGGCGTGCAGCTCGTCGACCGCGTCGATCAGCCCGCGTTCCTCGTCGGCCCAGTCGGCGCTGCCGGTGTCCGACAATGACCGGATCTCGTCCTCGGTCAGCCCCGACCCGATCGCGAAGTTCACGTGATGCACCCATTCGTAATGGGCGCCGCATAGCCACGCGGTGCGCAGGATCACCATTTCACGATGACGAGCGCTGAAATCGGGACACCGCAACAGGTATAGGCAGAACGGCAACCATGCTTCGAACAGCTTCGGATGTGCCGTCAATGTCGCGAATACGTTGGCCGCGTCGTCACCGCGCACCGGTTCCAACAACCGCCGCTGCTGCGGCGAGCGATCGGCGGGCACGACGGGCGCGACGCGCACGCCAGTCGACATCGGCGTTCGGGGCATTCGGGCACTCCGTTCAACGGTTACTGCGGGGCCGAGACTGAATGGCCTCCAACGGCACGCCACCCACTATGACACCTTGCTTGCGTACAAGCAAGGTGATCTGGGCCATCCTCGACAACTGGACGGAGGACAGGCGTCAGCGCCGCCGGACCACCTTCGCGTCTCCGTGGTCTATGCCTGTGATCCCCGCGAGCGCCACGCGCGCGGCGTAGTCGGCGATGTCGTCGATGCTGCGCGGAGTCTGGTCGGCGCCGTACCAGTCGGTGATCCCATTGCACATTCCGAGGATCAATAGCGCCTGCGTTGTCGGAGGAACCTTGACGAACGTGCCGGCCCTCTGCCCGGCCTCGATGACGTCCGCGACGTCGCGAACGTAGGCGAACATGTCTCGTCGCAGCCCGTCGGCTCGATCCCCGCGGAGTTTGAAGAGTTCGCTGAACTGGATCCGGAAGATGTCGATGTTGTTCAACAGCTGACGGACGTGGTTGCGGACGATCTCCGCGAGCTTGTCCGCCGGTGGTGTGTCGGTATCCATGGTCAGCTGCGCCGACGTCGCGATCGCTTGGCCGGCGCGGTCGATCAGTTCGTAGAGAATCTCCTCCTTGGACCGAAAGTAGTGGTACACCGCTTGCTGACGGAACCCGAGCTGCTTGGCCACATCGTTGAGGCTCGTTCCCCGAAAGCCTTTCTCGGCGAACAGCTTCTGTGCAGTTTGCAGGATCTGTTCCCGCCGGTCGGTGACAACCACGGCCTCAACCGGGTCGGGTCGCACACGGTCGCCAGGCGTGCGTCGTGCAGGGCCGCGGTCGCGAGCAGTCATTCCTCGCCCTTCGCTGGACGCTTGGTTCCTGACTACCGACTCTAATTGCTCACAGGCATATGGTCGCGACCGACGCCGCGCTCAACCGCTCTTCATGTGCGACTCGAACGAACGTCTCGGTGACGCTTCGGCCCTCCACAGCGGTGCGTTCGTTCAGCTCGAGATCGCGCCTGCACATGTGCAAGCAATCACATCGGATCTGCGGAGCCACGTCGCCCGACTGCCCTTCACGCCTCATGAAGCCACGCCTTGGCGGACGTGTCCGTTGGTTCGTAACGGACCACGAAAGCAGTGGTCAACGTGGGCAACCACCGGAGCGGAAGCCGGTCAACCGCCCGCCGATCGACGTGCCGGTCGAACCGGCGGCCGACAGAAAGTAAATACCGCTGATTCGTTGGTTTTACTTGCTCGAAAGCAAACCAAGGGTAATGTGCCCACATGCTCGTTGCTACAGGCCTCGACCAATGACGACCTGGAACACGGAGTCGCGGGGAACGCCGCCCTACAAAACTGCCGGTTTGGTGTTGTTGATGGCGATCGCTGGCGTGGTGGTGTTGGTGTGCTTTCAGTTCCGCGGTGGAATGACGCCGCGAACCCAATTGACGCTGATTTCCGGCCGGGCGGGCCTCGTGATGGATCCCGGGTCGAAGGTGACCTACAACGGGGTGGAGATCGGCACGGTGGGCACCGTCGAGGAGGTCGACGTGGGCGGCATACCCAAGGCGAAGTTGTCGCTGAACATTGCTCCCAAATACATTGACCTCATTCCCGCGAATGTGCAGACCGACATCATGGCCACCACGGTGTTCGGAAACAAGTACGTGTCGTTCAGCTCGCCGAAAAACCCGGTGGCTCAGCGAATCAGCAGCTCAGATGTGATCGATGTGTCGTCGGTGACGACCGAGATCAATACGTTGTTTGAAACCATCACCTCGATTGCGGAGAAGGTGGATCCGGTCAAGCTGAACTCAACGTTGTCGGCCACCGCGCAGGCCCTGACCGGGTTGGGGAGCAGATTCGGCGAGTCCATCGTCGATGGCAACGAGATCCTCGACGACGTCAATCCGCAAATGCCGCAGATCCGTTATGACACGCAGCGACTGGCTGACCTGGCCGACGTGTACGCGCAAGCTTCCCCGGACCTCGTCGAGTTCCTGGAGAACGCGGCGACCGCGGCGCGCACCCTAAACGACCATCAGGGCGACATCGATCAGGCGTTGCTTGCGGCGGTCGGGTTCGGCGACACCGGTGCCGACATCTTCGAACGGGGTGGACCGTATCTCGTGCGCGGTTTCGCCGACATGATTCCCAGCTCCGAACTGTTGAATGACTACAGCCCCGAGCTGTACTGCACCATCAAGAACTATCACGACGTCGAGCCCAAGATCGCCGCCGCTTCCGGCGGAAACGGTTACTCGGCTGTCACTAGGACCGAGTTGATGGGTGCGCCGAACCCATACGTGTACCCGGATAATCTGCCGCGGGTCAACGCACGGGGTGGTCCGGAGGGCCGACCGGGCTGCTGGCAGCCGGTCACCCGCGATCTGTGGCCCACTCCCTATCTGGTGATGGACACCGGCGCCTCCATCGCGCCGTACAACCACATGGAGCTTGGCCAGCCAATCCTTACCGAGTACGTCTGGGGCCGTCAGGTCGGCGAGAACACGATAAATCCCTGACCAAGCCATGTGACCTCACCACCGCCCGCTCCCGTCGCGTAGCCAGCCTTGCAATTCAGCTGTCGCTGCCGAAGGTGATTGCAAGCGCTTGATTCTCGGCCGCGTCGTCCTCTTCGGCATAGATGCCGGCCAAGTGCCCGCGCATCGCGGCGAGCACCCCTGCGCCGACCCAGAAGGGCAGGTGCGCGTTGAACCGCTCGCCGAGCATGCCCGCCAGCCATGGCGCCGCGGCGCCGCCGGAGAACCGGACGAAGCTGTAGGCCGCTGAGGCCACGCCGCGTTCCACGGGGGCTGCCTTCATCACGGTCTCGGTGATGAGCGTGTTGTTGATGCCGATGAACAGGCCGGCGACGACCACGCACGTGGCCAGCACCGCCTTGTTGTCGGTGCCGAGGGCCATCACGATCAGCGTCAGGCTCATCGCCATCAGGTTGACGATTAGCGTCGGCACGGTGCCGAAGCGAGGTTGTAATCGGGGAGCCACCAACGACGGAGGTGAACGCCAGCGCCAGGCCCCAGCCGAAGAAGATGAGTCCGATCTGGTGTGCGGGGCGGGTGACTACGCCTGCTTCGCAGGAACGAGGATCATCACCGGAATGCGGCGCTGCGTTCGCTTCTGGTACACCGTCGCGTACCCCGAGTATTGGGTATTTGCGGCTAGCCACGCGCGGTCACGCTCAACGCCTTCCGCTTCCCGCGCGATGCACGGGATCGCGCCGCGATGGGGTACGAGCAGGGAGCAGTGTGGGTGTGTCTTCAGGTTGTAGTACCAGGCAGGGTTCTTCTCCCGACCCGTTGCCGACGCGATCAGTACCCAGCCATCGTCGAGCGGTTTCGCGAGCAGCGGGATGTCACGCGGCTTGCCGCTCTTCGCTCCGGTGCAACGCAGCAGCACCGTGTTGTTTTGGAACTCGGTGCCGAAGCCGGAGCTCAGCGCGCCATTCGACCAGCGGATCAGGCGCTTGTCGACCGGATTGAGCACATGCAAAAACATCCAGCTGCCGACTTGGGTGCGCGCGAAGCCGTCGACGAGACCGTGATAGAAGCCCATGCGTGGGAGCCTGTTCCCAGCCCTCCTGGTCGCCATGGGTTTTACCGTGGTAAACCTCTGGAAAGCACCGCCTAAACAGTGGTTCAGGCGACCGCCCAGACGGCCTTGGGCTGGCGCCACATATGTTGCGCCAACTCCTATCTGGTTGTGGTGTCAGCGTTGATCATTGCGTTGATGTTGTCGAGGCTTGGCATCACTGTGGTGCACCGCCGCTGACGATGAGCTGTTGTCCGCTCACCCACGACGCCAGGTCGCCAGCGAGGTACTGTGCGGCGTCGGCAACGTCACTCGGGCGGCCCAGGCGACCGCCCAAGGGCCGAAGCGCGCCCATGTTTCGGATGATTGGGTGATTCTGGTCGATGTCGGGCACGATCCCCGCACCCTCGATGATCGTGGGAACGATGGTGTTCACGGTGATGTTGCGAGGCCCGACTTCTGCTGCAAGCACCTGCACGACGTAGTTGCCCGCAATCTTGCTGGCCCCGTAAAGAGCGTGTCCGGGAACCGGATTCAGTGGGACGGTCGACCCGATGTGGATGATCCGGCCGTGATCGGCGACGCGCCTGCCGGCATACTTCAGGGTGAAGAACGTCCCCTTGGCGTTGATGGCGAAGAGGCGATCGAACTGCTCCTCGGTGGTGTCCAGAACGGATACGTCCATGAGTTCGACGCCCGCGTTCGCCACCACGATGTCCAACTTCCCGTAGTGATCGATGGCTTTGTCGAACAGCGTTTCCAGCTCGGCGGGTTCGGTGACGTCCGCGCGGATGGCGACCGCGTCGCCACCGCTCCGGCGGATTCCGTCGACCGATTCCGCGGCACGCTGTTCGTTTGACGAGTAGTTGACGACGACCGACGCTCCCAACGCGGCATATCGCTCCGCTATCGCTTTGCCGATTCCGTTGGTCGACCCGGTGACCAGGGCGACCTTGCCCTTTAGCTCTGCCATCTCGCTCATTCCCTTCAGTTCTGTCATTTCGCACTCGAGATGATCGGCGCGCGTCCGATCAGAGTGCCGTCGGCGAGGGCGTCGACGGCGAACCGGGCGACCTCGCGTCGACTGATCCGCATGCCGGCCGGTTTGTCGGGGACGAAGCGCACCTGTAACTGTCTGGCGTTCGGTGAGTTGGTCAGTAGGACCGCCCGCAACAATGTCCAGTCGACGTCAGCCTGACGGATTTCGGCGTCCAGCTCGTTGTGGTCGGCGTATGTGGTGCCCAGGTTGGTGAACTTGACGGTCCACCGCAGGTAGGCGGGAGTGACCGACAACGAGTCACCGACGCCAAGCGCGGACACGATCACGATTCGGCGCACCCCGTTGGCCTTCATCACTCTTACCGTCTTGCGAGTCGCTTCGGTCATGAAGTGGCGCGGGCTGACCGGTTTCGCCCACGGCATGTCGGACGTCCGGACATTGCCGAGCGCAGAGATGACAGCGTCGGTGCCCCGGATGGCGGCGGAGATGTCGTCTTGGCCTTCAGGTGTTCCCTTGACGACCGTGAGGCCCTCACGCGAGGTCAGTTTGGCGGGTTCACGTACGAGGGCGGTAACTGAATGTCCCTTCGACAGGGCATAGTTCACCACGTGTTCGCCGGTGCGACCGGTCGCCCCCAGCACGAAAATTGAGCTCATCTGACATTCCTCTTCCGGTTGTTGTCTGGGGGTTTGCGACAGGAGGTGCTCATAAGCTCAGGCGTTGCCGTCCGACGACGGCGAGCAACTCAAGCTTGTCGTGGCTGTCGGTTCCCGGGGTGGCGGTGAACACCAACAGTGACTGGGACTGGTCCTGATCTAGCAGGATCTGGCAGTGAAGCGTCAGGTCGCCGACCGTGGGGTGGGTGAACCGCTTCAGATCATTGCGGCGCACGCCGACCTCGTGGGCCCGCCAAACCGCATCGAATTCGCCGCTGCGGTCAATGAGCTCGGCGACCAGGTCCGACGCGCGGGTTCTGGTCGCGTCCCTGGCCAACGCTGCACGGAGTTCCGCGGCGAATGCTCGGCTGTGTAGGGGGTGGTCCTCTGGGGGGTAGATGGCGCGAACCGACACGTCGGTGAACCACCGATAGATCCAACTTCTTTCCTTGCCACGCAGCGCCGCCGTCTCGCCGAACAACGCATCGGCAAGCCTGGTCTGCATCAGTGGCTCGCCGAGGGCGGTCATGACCACTGCCGGCGTGTCATGGAGCCGGTCCAGTACCCGCATCAGGCCCGCATCGACATGGTCTGAGGCTTGTGCCCGCGAGGGGGCTTGGTGTCCAGCGAGCCGGAACAGGTGGTCGCGTTCGTCGAGTGTGAGATGAAGACCACGGGCCACAGAGGCGAGCATTTGTACCGAAGGTTGGGGTCCGCGTCGCTGCTCGAGTCGAGACAGGTAGTCGACACTCATGTTGCACAGCGATGCCACCTCCTCCCGCCGCAGCCCCGTAGTTCGTCTGCGGAGACCCTCCGGCAGACCGACATCAGTCGGCTGCAACGCTTCTCGGCGCCTGCGCAGGAAATCGGCCAGTTGGGCCCGGTCCATCACGTGTGAACCTCCGTTGATTCTGGAGCGCATGTATCCGTCAGACGCCCTGCTTGGCACCAGTTTTGCGCGCTTCCGCCAGTCCATCCAGGGAGTGTTGATCCCAGGATGGGCGTGCCGGTGTTCACGTCTCTGGCATCTGGGCTTGTTGGCTCAGTCATTCTGCGGAATACACAACTTCCCAATGTCTTTCGCACTGGTCGTTGGGACTGCGGGTCCGCGGATTGACAGTCCCTGTTCGACGACGGCCGGCAGTGACAACATCGACGCCACCGCCCGCGACCGCTGGCGCTTCGCCAGCACGAGGATGTGTTCATATGCCAGACACCGAGCCGGACACGGTCATCCCCGATCTCAGTGGTAAGAGAGCCCTGGTCACGGGTGCCAGTGATGGCCTTGGCCTGGAGATCACCCGCCGGTTGGCGCACGCAGGTGCCGAAGTCGTCATGCCGGTCCGCAACGCGTCCAAAGGGGCGGCCGCTGAGCGGCAGATCCTCGATGGCTGGCCCAAGGCCAAGGTTTCGCTGCGTGAACTCGATCTGGCGTCGCTGACCTCGGTCGCCGAACTGGGTCGCGAACTGATGAAGGACGGCCGGCCATTTGACATCTGGATCAACAATGCCGCAGTCATGGTGCCGCCCAATCGTATTGAGACCGAGGATGGGTTCGAGCTGCAACTTGCGACCAACTTCCTCGGCCATTTCGCGTTGGTGGGCCATGTCCTTCCACTGTTGAAGGCCGGTCGGGCTCGGGTGACGACCATGTCGAGCGTTGGATCGCGCAACGGGGAGATCAATTTCGACGACCTGCAGTCGACGAAGCGTTACCGTCCGTGGCCGGCGTATCACCAGTCCAAGTTGGCCCTGACGATGTTCGCCCGTGAGCTCGATCGTCGGAGTCGTCGCGACGGCTGGGGAATCGTCAGCAATGTCGCCCACCCCGGGTTCACCACGACCAACCTGCAGAGCGCCGGATCCAACATGGGGCGCAGATCTCCCTCGTTGATGTCGTGGGCCTTCCCGCGCGTTGCTCGCTGGTTCCCGTGGTTCATCCAGCAGGTGGACACCGGCGCGCTGCCCGCGCTCTACGCGGCGACGAACCCGGAGGCGGGCGGCGATGCCTTTTACGGCCCTGGCGGTTTCTTCCACCTCACCGGCGCCCCCACCACGCAGACCTTCTATTCGAGTACCGACGATCTCGGCGTCGCCGAACGCATTTGGCAGACCGCCGAAGACCTCACCGCAACCACCTACGCTTGAGCGGCCACCCATCAACGCCGTGCACATGCGATCGGCGCTGCTCATCAGTGTCTCCCCGTCCGCGTCACGGACCGCCGACCACAATCCGATCCTCGCTGCCACAATGGCAGCTTACCTGCGCGCATGCAAGATCCTTGCTTGCGCGCCAGAAAGCCGACTATGCTAGCCGTTGCAGCCGTATAAGGAGCCGGAACCACATGAGCCTTACCTATGAAGCGTCGTCCCAGCTCGCCAGCACCCTTGGTGAGGTAAAGACCTACGGTCACTTCATCAATGGAGAATGGGTGGACGGACACAGCGGTAAAGAGATCGAGCTGTGGAACCCGGCCAATCGCCAACTCTTGGGCTACATCCAGGCGGGAGACGCCGTCGACGTCGACGCAGCGGTGCAGGCCGCGGCGGGTGCCTTCCCGGCGTGGTCACGCACCTCAGCGCTATACCGCCAAGACGTTCTGCGACAGATCGCCGCGAAACTGCGGGAGCGGCACCTCGACTACGCAATGCTGGAGACGCTGAACAACGGCAAGCCGATCAGCGAGGCCTACGGCCACGATGTGTACGCCGCGATCGGCCAGTTCGAATACTTTGCCGGCGCCGCGTTCCACATCGACGGTGCCCTCAAGGACTTCAAGGACAGCACCCTGCTTCTCCATCGGGAGGCGATCGGGCCGGTGGCCCAGATCATTCCGTGGAACGTGGCGTTGCTGATGGCATCGTTGAAATTGGCACCGGCGCTTGCGGCGGGCTGCACCGTCGTATTGAAACCCGCTGAGACCGTCTGTCTTTCGGTTCTCGAGTTCATCAAGGACATCGCCGACATCGTGCCTCGCGGTGTGGTCAACGTCGTCACGGGATACGGCGCCGACATCGGTCAGGCGCTTGTCGGCCACCCCAAGATTCGCAAGGTGGCCTTCACGGGGTCCAGGGAGACCGCCCGCAAGGTGATGACCTACGCAGCCCAGAACATAATTCCGCAGACCTTCGAGCTGGGCGGCAAGTCGGCGAACATCGTCTGCGACGATGCCGACATCGGCGCCGCCGCGGCCTCCGTCGTGCAGTCGACGATCATGAACAAGGGCGAGGTGTGCCTGGCCGGCACCCGGGTGTTCGTGCACCAGTCCGTGCACGACGAGTTCCTGGAGAAGCTAGCCAAACTGATGACCCTCGTGCGCCAAGGCGACCCCGTCGACCCCGAAACGAATCTGGGGGCTCAGGCATCGCAAGCTCAATTCGACAAGGTGATGTCGTACATCGACGTCGGCGTGAGCGAGGGCGCCACCGTGCACGCCGGCGGGGTGCGCGCACATGTTCCCGGACTCGAGGACGGCTTCTTCATCGAGCCGACGATCTTCACCGACGTCCGCAACGACATGCGGATCGCCCAGGAGGAGATCTTCGGGCCCGTCACCGACGTCCTGGTCTGGAACGACGAGGACGACATGTTGCGTGAGGTCAACGACTCGGACTACGGCCTGGGCGGCGGTCTGTGGACCGCCGATCTCGCCCGCGCTCACCGGATCAGCCGTCAGATGGAGACCGGAACCATCTGGGTGAACCGTTACTTCAACAGCACCATTGGGCAATCCGTGGGCGGCTACAAGCAGAGCGGGTTCGGGCGCGAGGGTTCGATCGACACGATGCTGGACCACTACACCGTGACCAAGAACGTAGTGATCAACCTCGCCCCGGCCAGCGAGCGGATCGGCTTCCGCAAGCCGTAGGCCCTGGTGGCCGGCCGGCCCACGGGCCCGACCTGGATTGCCGCTACTCCCCCACATTGACCGTGCAGAACAGGAGAGCCAATGAGTACACCGACCATGGAAAACGCTGCAGAGGTGCTGGCCGATCCGTCGGCATACGCGGACGAACCCCGTCTGCATGCCGCGCTGACCCACCTGCGGGCGCACGAACCCGTGTCTCTGGTTGATCTCGCCCCATACCGGCCCTTCTGGGCGATCACCAAACACGCCGACATCATGGAGATCGAGCGCGCCAATGCGCTGTGGATCAACGAGCCGCGTCCGCTGCTGGTGCCCGCCGAACTCGATGACCTGACTCGCGCGCAGGCGGACGCAGGGATTGGCCTGCGAACCTTGATCAACATGGACGACCCGCATCACCGGGTAGTCCGCGCGGTCGGGGCGGACTGGTTTCGACCAAAGGCACTGCGGGCGTTGAAGGCTCGCGTCGACGAGTTGGCGAAGATCTACGTCGACAAGATGCTCGCAGCCGGGCCCGAGTGCGACTTCGTCCAGGAAGTCGCCGTGAATTATCCGCTGCACGTGATCTTGTCGTTGCTGGGCCTGCCGGAGTCGGACTTTCCCCGCATGCTCAAGTTGACGCAGGAATTGTTCGGCGGCGACGACGACGAGTTCCGTAGAGGCAGCTCCCCGGAAGAGCTAATGGCCGTAATGGCGGATTTTCTCGGCTACTTCCACCACCTCACCACGTCGCGGCGCGATCACCCCACGGAGGATCTGGCATCGGCGATCGCCAATGCCCGCATCGACGGCGAGTTCCTCTCGGACATAGAAACGTCGTCCTACTACGTGATCATCGCCACGGCGGGACATGACACCACCAGTGCCACGATTTCCGGCGGGTTATTGGCACTGATCGAGCACCCCGAGGAACTGCACCGACTACGCACCGACCCCGGTCTCATGTCGACTGCTACCGAGGAGATGGTCCGCTGGGTCACCCCCGTCAAGGAGTTCATGCGCACCGCGACCCAGGACACGTCGGTGCGCGGCGTGCCGATAGCTGCCGGTGAGTCTGCTCTGTTGTCATACGTGTCGGGGAACCGCGACGAGGACGTGTTCGACGACCCGTTCCGCTTCGACGTCAGTCGAGACACCAACAAGCACATCGGATTCGGCCACGGGGTTCACTTCTGTCTAGGGGCCACTCTGGCCCGAATGGAGGTCAACAGCTTCTTCTCCGAGTTACTGCCACGGCTGGAATCCATCGAGCTCGCTGCCCCGCCGGCATTCATCGCGACGACGTTCGTCGGCGGCCTCAAGCATCTGCCGATCCGGCTATCGCTGCGCTGACCACAACCGGATGTCGTGCGGCGGTCCACTGGTCTAGGCTTTGGGCCCACTGACGCCGAAGATGGCTAGTTGCGCTGCGTAATCAGCGACCTCGTCCATCGTCAGGTGCGACCGCGTGTCGCTATACCATTCAGTGGTCCAATTGCACATGCCGATGATCAGCATTGCGTGGGGAATCGCGGGAACTTTCCTGAACAGCCCGGCTTTCTGGCCGGCGGTGATGATGTCGGCGATGCTGCGCACATAGCCTGCCTGTTCAGCCCGCAACTTGACGGCCCGCGGATCGGTGAGTTTGCCCAGCTCGGCGAACTGAATGCGAAAGACGTCGACATCGGACAATAGCTGACGGACGTGGTTGCGGACCACCTCGGCGAGCGCGACATCGGGAGCCAGATCGGTGTCGAACATCCGCTCCGAGGACTCCAGGACCGCGCGGCCTGCCCGCCCGATCAGCTCGTACAGGATCTCGTCCTTGGACGTGAAGTAGTGGTAGACAGCTTGACGGCGGAAACCCAATTGCACGGCAACATCATTGAGGTTGGTCTCGCGGAATCCCTGTTCGGCGAATAACTTCTGCGCGGCCTGCAGGATCTGCTCGCGTCTATCGATGACCTCAGGGCCCGACGCTACGGCTTTCCTCCCGCGGTGCCCGTTGTGCTGTCCGGCGTCCCTCACGAACTCTGATTCCCTTCTCGAGCTGGGTCGCTCCGCGGGCTGCTTGCCCGCAAGTACATTCACTCTACTGTATGACGGCGATGGCATTGCTGCAGCTCGACATGCGGTGCGTGACGTCAGTACGTCACGAGATCGGAACGTGCCCGGCCGCGCGGGGCGGCCACCTTGATCGGGCCTGCCTCGACTTCGCCGCGACTGCTCGACTCATCCGAGTAACTCGCGTAGGGCCGCAACGTCGTCGAGCTGCCGCCGCGGATCGGGCGCCACGGGTCGGACGTTGATGGTCGAGACCCCGGCGCTTCGGTAGACCTCCAGTCGTTCGCTGACGTGCGCGCGGGTACCTATCAGCGAGAGGGCCCGCAGCAAGTCCTCGGGAACTGCGCTTTCGGCTTCCCGGCGCTTACCCGACAGGTAGAGATCTTGAATCTCTCGCGCCTCATTCTCGTAGCCGTACCGGCGGGCGAGATCGTTGTAGAAGTTGCGGTCTCGGCCACCCATTCCACCGATGTAAAGAGCAAGTTCAGGGCGCTGCAAGTCGATGAGGTCATCGAGATGATCACCGAACGCCAGCGGAGCCGACGCGTGAATGTCCAGCGGGCCCAGGGCCGGATCACGACGAGCGGTCCCAGCGGCCAATGCGGACGACCAGACGCCGGGGGCCTTGCCCGGGTGGAAGAACGCGGGCAACCATCCCTCGGCAATCTCCGCGGTGAGTTCGACGTTTTTGGGACCGATCGCCGCGATGATGACGGGGATGCTCTCGCGGACAGGTCGATTGATCAGCTTCAATGGCTTGCCCAACCCGGTGCCCAGACCGGCGGGAAGCGGGATCGGGTAGTGCATACCCTCGTGGATCAACGGTTCCCGCCGCCATACCTGGCGGCAGATGGCGACGACCTCGCGGGTGCGGGCCAGCGGCGCGTCGTACACGACCCCGTGAAACCCTTCGACCACTTGTGGACCCGATGCACCGATGCCAAGGCTGAATCGCCCGCCAGATACGTAATCCAGTCCGGCGGCGGTCATCGCGGTGAGACTCGGTGTTCGGGTGTAGATCTGCAGAATCCCGGAAGCCATCAACAGCCGCTCCGTGCGCGCCGCGATGTAACCGAGTTGGCTGACCGCGTCAAACGAATAGGCTTCCGCGACGTGGACGATGTCCAGCCCGGCACGTTCCATATCGCGCAATCGCTCGACGGCCTGCCCAAAGCCACCGCTGTACGCGAGGGTCATCCCGATTCGCACGGTTGTTCCTACCTCGGCTCTGCGTCGGTCGGAGTCACTGTCTGGATGTGGTTGCCACTAGTTGAATGTGAACAGTCCGCCGCTGTGCGCTGCTGCGCCGTCGGGGTTGATCGTCTGGAATTCAACGACTCCCGGGCGCAGCTGCCAGGTCTGGATGGTCAAGGTGTCGCCGGGCATCGTGGGCTGACTGAACCTGACCTCAAGTGACACGAACCGGGTCGGATCGGCGCCGACGAAGGCGTTGAGCAGAACGCGACCGACGATGCCGTAGGCGCACAGCCCGTGCAGAATGGGCCGTTCGAATCCGGCCGCGCCGGCCACATCTGGGTCGACGTGCAGGGGGTTGGTGTCACCGGACAACCGGTACAGCAGCGCCTGATCAGGCCGACTCGATGCGGTCAGGGTTCGGGTGGGGCGCGCGCCGGGGGGTGACCACGTGGCGGTCGCCGGACCGCGTTCACCGCCCCAGCCGCCGACTCCGCGGAAGAACATGGACTGGGTTGATCTGAAGTACGGTGTGTCGGTTTCCGCGTCGCGGGTCTCGGCGACCGTCTCGATCACCGTCGCCGACCCCTTGTCCCAAGCGGCGGAAACGCGGGCCTGACTGATCACATTTGCCTGTGAAGGAGGGGTTTCGAGCTGCTCCAGTTTCTGCTCACCATGGAGCATCTGTGAGAAGTCGACTGCGTCGCCCAGTGCTGCTAGCAGGGGTGGCACTGCCGCATTGCCGCCATGGATCACACCGAACGTGGGGTACACCAGCTGTGGTCGACCCTTGCCGCCGTCGGTGGTGAATTCGAGCTCGCACGCGGGGTCTTGCTGGCCCGCCCCGATGCCGAGGGCATAGAGGGCGCAGTCACGTTCGTCCCAACTGCTCGCGACGGGTTCGAACGCGGTGCCGACTAGGTTGGTATCAAGCCTCACGTCGTGGTCCTCACTTGGCTCCTCACAGGCCTGGATCCGCCATCAATCAAGGGGTAATTCCCGAGTCATGCAGCGGCTAGCGCAGCGCGACAACCTCATTCGTTGCGCTGGTAGACCTGAACGATGCAAATCGAGCCACCGCCGAGCAGATGGCATAGTCCTACCCGGTCGCCGCCCGGTTCGCGCAACCGCCGGACCGTTTCCCCGATCTGCGCGGTTCCGGTGGGACCTCCCGGGTGCCCGCGTCCGATCAAGCCCCCATCGGTGGAGACTTCGGGCAGTCCGAACTTGGCCCGGGAACCAGGGCCGAACGCGCCTGCTTCCAACAGTTTCTCGGCTTGTCCTGGTTCACAGAGGCCCAGCAGTTCGTAGTAGATGATCTCTTCGATCGCGAACGCGTCGTGCAACTGGACGATGTCGACGTCGTCGAGTTTGAGGTCCGCTGCGTTCAGCGCGTTGTCGACCGTCGATTTGGTCAACTGCGGCGGTCCGACGATTGCACCCTCAAGGACCTGGTTGGGGCCGAAGCGATCGGACTGGAACGCACTTGCGGCAACTCTGACCGCCCGTGATGCGTCGAAGCGCTTCAACGCCGATTCGGAGCACAACACCACCGCAGCAGCCCCTTCGCCCCACGGGGTGCACATCATCGAGGTGAAGGGATCGGCCACCATCCGGGAGGCCAATACTCGTTCGACGGTCACCGGCTCGGATGCCTGGCGAGCCGCGAATGGATTGGTGCGTGCGTAGTTCCAGTTCTTAGCAGCCACCATGGCAAGGTGCTCGGGCCCAGTTCCGTACTGCGCCATTCGTTCCCGTGCCCACAGCGCGAACGACACCGCGGGAGGATGATGGCCCTCGGCCGCGATGACGTCTTGGCTTGAGACGTCGGTGTCCGGCGAGTCGTACCCAGTGACCAGGGCGACGTCCGCCCGGCCGGCTTCAATGGCGGTGATCGCCTCGTGTGCGGCGGCGAGCCCCGTTGCCGACGCATTGGATACGTGCTGCACGGGCAGACCAGTAAGGCCGAGTTCTCGCGCCACGAACACGCCGCGCGGACTGTTCGGATTCGCCGCACCCGCGTAGAGGATGTCGACGTCGGCGAACGTGATTCCGGCATCGCGCATCGCCGCGATGGACGCCTCGGCGGCGAGGGGAATGCCGACACCCGGTCCGTGATTGGCGAATCGGGTCATCCCGGTACCGACGACGTACACATCAGTCACGGTTGAACCTCACGACTTCGTCGTCGCCACGCACGCCGATGTAGTCGGATCCCACCTCGTGCGGACCGTCGCCCAGGCGCGCCTGGATCCGCACGGCGTTGGCGAGATCGACCAGCCCGTAGAACTCACCGTTGTAACTCGTCCAGCTCGCCAGGACGCCCTTTGCCTGCACCTCGACGGGCTGGCATTCGCGCAACGAGCCGTCCGCGGCGAGCCGTCGCGGCGGCACGTACACCTCACCGGACACCGGGTCCTTGGAACCGGGCAACGCGACGGTGATGGTCATGACGCCGTCACCGCGCGCAGCCGATCGACGTGCTCGTTGGTCAGCTGAACGACGTCCTGCACCGACGTCACTCTTGCACCGGCGAAGAGTGCATCGCGGGCGGCGTCCAGTTCGGCGAAGGACCATTTCTTGCCGTTGTTGGTGACGGCCACCGCGATCGACCACGGCTCGTAGCGGCGAACCAGGTCACCTTCCACGCCGAACACGAAGCCAGATGGTGCGGCGCAGTCCGCGGCGGCAAGCCAAACCACGAAGGGGGCCACGTTGTCGGGGGCGAAGAAGTCGTAGCTGTCGTCCTCGGGCGCCTGGACTCCATCCACGGCGCCGGGCGAGCTCAGCGTGAGTCGGGTCCGGGCACTCGGCGCGATGGCGTAGCTGCGAACACCGTACCGTTCGTTGAGCTCGAGGTGGCCGTTGACGGCCATCGTGGCAATGCCGGCCTTGGCTGCAGAGTAGTTGAACTGGCCCACGTTCCCATGCAGCCCGGCGATGCTGCTGGTCTGGATCAGCACGCGATCACGGGGTCCGGTATCGCGGGTCTGCTCGCGCCAGTAGTTGGCGGCGTGGTGGGTCGTGTTGAAGTGACCGCGCAGGTGCACCCTGATCACGTCGTCGAATTCTCGTTCTGACATGGTCACCAGCATTCGGTCCCGCAGGATGCCCGCATTGTTGATCAGCACGTCGAGGCCACCGAACGCCTCGTGCGCGTGAGTGATCAGCGCCTTGGCCCCCTCGAAATCCGAGACGTCGCTGCGATCGGCCTCGGCCTCACCGCCGGCGGCCGCAATCTCGTCGACGATCTCGTCGGCCGGCGCGCGCTGGGGGCCGTCATTCTGCTCGCCGTGAATCCCGCCGCCCATGTCGTTGACGATGACTTTGGCCCCGGCGGCGGCGGCAAGTTTGGCATATTCCGCCCCGATGCCTCGCCCGGCGCCGGTGACGACCACCACCCGTCCCGCCAGTCGGCCACTGTCCACCGCACTAGTCATCGCCATTCTCCGTTCGTCTCAGCTCGTCAGCGCAAGCTTGCTTGCTGGCAAGCAGCTTGTCAAGTGCTTGTCGCCCACCGCCGGTTCTGGAGTGATGACACAGTCCGGCGTCTTCCGCTCTGCGGCAACCGATCTGGCCCGTCGAGTGCTGGTCAGTGCGATCGAGACCGCTAGTGGTGAACGCTTCAGTGGAGAGGTCAATCACCGTCAATTGCGCGGGTCACGAGGAAGTCCGAGGAAATGCTCACCCAGCGTGTTCAATTGGATGTCGTCGGTACCGCCGCCGATAGCGAAGGCCGGGCTCATGAGGAGGGCATCGGCTACCCGGTTCCCGCCCGAGCTCGCAGGATCCCACGCCGTGGCGCGATCGGCGAGCAGCTGAAGCGCCAGCTCGGCCGTATTCTGGATGAGGGCAGCCTCGACGATCTTGACCGCCGATCCGAGCAGCGGTGTTCCCTGGCCGCGCTGGGCTTCCTGCCGCAGTCGCATGCCCAACAGCTGCGCGGCGTGCTCTTGGACATACAGTTCGGCGAGACGCTGGCGCACGGTTGGGTCAGAGTCGCGGTGCGCTTCACGCGCGATCGCGCGAACGTCAGACCACGAAAGGGTCTGGGCGTTACGCATGCCCAGCCCGACTGAGATGCGCTCGCGCCCCATCATCCAGGTCGTGATGGGCCAGCCCTGGCCTGGCTCACCCAGCAGTGAGCCGGCAGGAATCGTCACGTTGTCCAGGAAGACCTCGTTGAATTCGCTCTGCGCTGTCATCTGCTTCAGCGGCCGCACGGTCATTCCGGGTAGGCGCATGTCGATGATGAATGTGCTCAGCCCACGGTGTTTGGGCGCAGCCGGATCGGTTCGGCACAGCAGAAGGGCGTAGTCAGCGTCATGCGCATGGGACGTCCAGATCTTGTGCCCGTTGACGATCCATGATCCGTCGCCGGTGGCGGTTGCATGGGTGCGTACGTTGGCCAAGTCGGATCCGGCTTCGGGTTCGGACCACAGTTGGCACCAGAGTCGTTCACCGCGCAGTGTGGCCGCAAGGTGGTGCTCCTTTTGCGCGGGTGTGCCGAACTGCAACACCGCGGGCCCACACACCTTGAGCGCCAGGGTGAGCGGCGAGGTGGGCAACTCGAAGTGTTGCGCCTCTTCCTCGAAGATCAAGTCGGCATCGGTTGGCAAATCTTGTCCGCCGTACACCGTGGGCCAGGTCAGTCCCGCCAGCGCTGCGTCGAACAGCGCTCGTTGGTAGGCGCGGGCCGCCTCGATTTCCGAGTGCTCCTCGCGTGCTTCGCTTT
>Ga0193743_1000714_pt1 | contig 25972 bp, 19 predicted proteins | sample L2c2metaG_FD_143038 | JGI IMG/M metagenome (GOLD analysis project Ga0193743, IMG submission 143038) | Soil microbial communities from a riparian zone of the East river system, Colorado, United States - L2c2 | ecosystem: Environmental > Terrestrial > Soil > Riparian zone | place: USA: East River...
ACCACGCCTTTTAAACGCAGCGGCACCGGGCGGTTTGAAGCCTGCTCCTGTAAGCCGACTCCGGGAGGCCGCCTCCCATCTTCGGTACAGCATCACGAGATTTCGCTCGCGTTCGTGACACACACCACTGGTTGCCCTTCCTGGTCTGGTGCATCGCCGGGTCGCGCTCGCCACTCGCGTTCTGGGTCGACGAAGGCGCATGGAGGATGGTCGCATCGACGATCGTGCCCGTCGCGATCCGGATGCCCCTAGCACCCAGATGCACCTTCACCGTATCCAGCATCAACCCGCCAAGGTCGTGCTTCTCCAGCAGCTGACGGAACCGCAGGATGGTCGTCTCATCCGGCGCAGGCGCAATCCCAAGGTCCACGCCAACGAACCGCCGCAGCGCCGCAGATTCGTAAAACGCCTCTTCCACCCCAGGGTCCGACAGGTTAAACCATTGCTGGACGAAGTAGGTCCGCAGCATGATCGCCAACCCTACCGGCTGCCGTCCCTTGCCGGCCTTCGCATAGTGCGGTCGTACCAGGGCTTCCAGCGCAGACCATGGAACCACCTGCTCCATCTCGTCCAGAAAAAACTCCCGCCGACTCTTCCGCCCGTACTTCTCAAACACACCCTGACTCGCCAGGCTCTCCTGCTTCATCACAATCTCCTCGAAGCTATCAGATTAATCAATCAGGCAAGCGATGCAGAACTTGTGCAGACTCTCCTTAGCTCCTATCTCGCTAAATTCTATCCATTAGCTGGTTCTTCTTTCATGTAGGATTTGAATTATGCCACCGAACCAAAAAGAATTAGCTAAACTGGCTGGTGTGTCATCCGGGACGGTTTCCAACGTCATTAGCGGTTCCACCAATGTGAGTGAACGTTCTCGACAAAAAGTTCTAGAAGCAATTCGAGTTCTCAACTACCAGCCTAACCTGATCGCACGCAGTCTGAAGACCAATCGAACCCACACTTTAGGAATTGTGGTTCCAGATATAACGATTCCATTTTTTCCTAAGATTATCCGTGGCGCTGAATGTGCCGCTCGAGAGCGAGGTTATTTTCTCATTGTCCTCGATTCTGAGGGTAATCCTCTTCGGGAAACGGACATGATTGCGCTGCTCATGGCACAACGAGTCGAAGGTATCTTGCTAGTCACAGCGGGTGGCCAGGAGTTGTCATCCGAACGTTTGGCATCACTCACTTCTAGTTCCCCAGTCGTGTGCCTTGATCGATTACCGATGGATTTAGATGTGGATTCTGTTTGTGTAGATGATTGTGGAGCTGCAGAGATGGCGATCTCGCACCTGATGGGAATGGGTCACACGGAGATTGCAATTATTACAGGCCCTCTTACCTTGCAAAACGAGCAGGAGCGTCTCCGCGGATATCGTCAAGCACTACAAAAAAATGGCATTCCCGTTCAAAGTTCACTTATATGGGATGGGAGCTTCGACCAGGAACACGTTGCAAGGATGTGTCAGAATGGCCTGCTACGGCCTACTAACCGACCGTCTGCCCTGTTCGCAACAAATGGTGTCACCGGGCTTGCGGCTTTAAGGAGTTTATACAACGTCGGCTTGCGTACTCCGAAGGACTTTTCATTCGTGACCTTCGATGAAATTACAGCAGAAGATTTTTTTCGTCCCGGCATTACATCGGTAGTACAACCCACATTCGATATGGGATACCAGGCGGTGGAGGTCCTGCTAAGGAGGATCGACAAGGAAGAAACGGAGAGCTCCCGGGAGAAAATTCGATTGCCTGCGACGCTCAAAGTCCGAGATTCCTCCAATATTCCACATGTTATGAAATCAAAGAAGCGGTTGCTTCGTCAGCCGAGGCTCCGTACTAAATAGTACGGATGACTAACGAATGATGCTCATAGGAGTCTGAGTAATTAATGTATGTCCCCAATGAACGCCTTGGCACACTGTTGCTACTATTTTTTCGTATTCGCTCGTCGGATCAGCGAATACTTCGCAAATATTTATATTTCAATGTACATTCTGCTATGAAGTCATGATTTGACGATTGAGAGAGGTGAGCACAATAGCAAGTGAGACGTCTCAGCTATGAAGACTAATTATGCCAATACGGTTCTCCGTCGGCCGTTCAGGTAACCTCGAAATGCGAGGAATTGAAATTATTTTAGGCGCTCCAACTCATCAATAAAGCCAATATCGACCATTTGGACTTCTAGCAATTAGCTTTGTCCTCCCCTTGCAGTGGGGCGCTTGCACGAATCGCATTGGCTACCTGCTCTGCTCCTTCGAGCACGCTCAACTCTAACAAAAAATCGCGCCGTTCCCCCGGAGCCAGTATCTGCAATGTGCCTTGCTGCCGTTCTGCACTTCGTCCCATGATCTTACAGTTCGCGGGCTCAAGACCTAAGACAAAGTGGTTCGTGCCAGTCATCTTCCATTGAACAAACTGGGGCAGAGCGTTGCCATCGTAACTCAAGGAAATTCCAAACTCTGGTTTGTCGCTGTCACTGACTAAGACAACTGTCACTCTGCCAGCCGAGTCAGGCTGCATTTGATGGAAGTAGACACGCTCACTAGCACCCTTTTCGGGTGCTTCAAAACGATGCCATTGGTTCTCACTGTTCAAGGAAAAGGTATTGATTGATTCGACGCCTTGTGACGGACAATAAATTTGACTGCGCTCTGTTAACAGCGGAAATCCGAAGTTGAAGTGGTAAAGGATCATTAAGGGTGAGTCCTGAAAACCCTGGTTCTCGACAACATCGCGGATAGAAAAAGAAACATTCTTGAGTGAAGTAGAAATAGTCCGTTCCAAGAGTAAGTTGGGCCCGTGTACCGACGTCTCCCGCACTTTGCCGGACACCGTCAGCATGCAATCATCTTCCACCCAATCTTCCGACCAACTTACATGCTCCGCAGGAGTATTTGAAATAGAGCCGTGCTGTCCCAGGCTTTCACCATTATCCTGCGAGGGCGCGCCCACTGTTGTCAGTCCACAGGTACAGAGCAATCCCCCGGCAAAGGTTTTGAGCCACTCTAATCCGCGACTAGAGTAATACGCAGGGTGGACTATTCCATTCGGAGAGTGCCAGCTTAGGGATTTTCCTAAAAAGCTAGCTTCGACAATATCCATACCCTTATCGGGAACGACCCAGAATTCAAGACCGCGAGCGGTGCGAACTCGCAACGTCGAAACTCCCCTGGCTTTGCCATCCGCATGAGTGAAGTAGGAGATGCCGCCAACCTGCGAGAGCTTCCCAATATGCTCTAGCAGGGATTCACGAGAGTCCAATTTGTCCCGCACATTCATAATTGATTCCCAATTCCTTCAGTCAAGGCTGCGGACCACATCATGTGTTGATGCCTGTCTCGGTAAACATTTGTACTTCGCATCTCTAAGATCTGCCACTTAACCAGGAAGAGTAGGAGGGCGATTATTCAAAACCAAGGCCCAACGCTCAACTGATTCCGCGGGCACTCCAGCGCCTTTCGAGCTTTGTTCCAAGGCCGCCAGTTGGATTGCAAAATTGCCAACTGTAGAACTTTCCGCTGAGGCAAGAGTAATATCTAACCCCGTCGCCTTCTCGACCAAATGGTTCAGATAGATATTGCGACTTCCCCCCCCAACTATAAAGAGTCGCTTAAACCGCTTATTTGTAATTGCGGCGAGGTGATTTAGAACTTGTGCATATCGCTCAGCCAGACTATGGAAGATGAGGGATGCATACATAGGCGCATTCGAAGGACCTTTCGCTAGTGGAGGATTTCCGTTTGCCTGCAACTGCGTGTTGATGCGCGCCGGAATATCTCCGGGCAGCATCAAGGCGGGATCATCAACGTCAAGCAGGTTGGATGGTGTCTCCAACCTTTGGCAGGCTTCGATAAGTTCCGCGAGTTGCCATTCCATACCTTCGAGCTTCCACTGATCGAGGCACTGCCTCAGCATCCACATGCCATTCACGTTTTTCAGCAAATAGATTGTGCCGTCAACTCCACCCTGATTTGTGAAATTTTCCCTACGAGCCTCTTCGCTGATGCAGGAGTGGGACACGGTGGTTCCAACAAGAGACCACGTACCGGAGCTGATAAATGCCCAGTCGTCACCGCTGGCGGGAACAGCTGCGATGGCGGAAGCCGTATCGTGGCATGCAGGTGCAATAATGCGCGTATTGTGGAATGCCGGCAACTCGGAGATAGGGCCTGATAGTTTGCCGATGTCAGTGCCGGGCTGCACAATAGGAGGGGCTGCGGTCAAACAATGTCCGGCGGCTACGAACACCTCTTGGCACCAGTCTCTGCTTTGAACGCTTACCATCTGCGTATGTGTCGCGTTCGTAAATTCGCAAACTCGTCGCCCTCCAAGAAGATACATCAAGTATTCAGGGAGAGTGACCCAGGGAAATTCGGGCGAAACATTACTAAGATTATCCGCATAGAGTTGATAAAGCGTATTAATGCGCAGATCCTGGGCGCCGGTCAACTCATATAGTCTCTCCGGAGGAATCCGAGTTTGCAGATCGGCCATAGCTAGGACGGTTCGTTCGTCTCTATAGCAAAAGGGTTTTCCTATCGCATCGCCATTCTTGTCGAGCCTCACATAGTCGACAGCCCAGCCATCGGCACCGATCGAAGCAATGCCCTCCGGAGCAAGGTCGGCACATCTCCTCAGGCCTTCTAGAACATTCGCAAAGATGGTATCGAAATCCCACACGAGTCCAATAGCGGTTTCGATTGGACCATTTGCGCAACGATGAACAACCCGGAAAGCTGGTGAGCCATTTGCGAATTGCAGCAAAGAGACGCGGCAGCTTTCTGCGCCAAGGTCGACTGCCACGATTGCCTGCCTCTGAAGGGTTGCCGCCACATATTCTCCGGGTAAGTGTTGCTACTTCTATCGCAGATAAGCCTCAGTTAGTCCACCGTCGACGGGGATGAGGTGCCCGGTCGTGCACCGTGCCAGCGGTCCGGCTAGGAACATGATCGCCTGTGCGCAGTCCTTCGGATCGATCGGTTGGTGCGTCAGCGTCCGTGTCGCATAGAACTGTGCAAGGACATTCCGCAGTCCATCATCCGTGTCCTTCTCATCAAACGGCAGATTGTATTTCTTCAGCGAAGCGATGACACGGTCGCGCGGAAACATCGTCGAGCCCTTCACCACAGTAGCCGGACTGATGCCGTTCACACGAACCTTCGGCGACAGGCCTACAGCTAGCTCGCGAACGAGGTGGCTCAAAGCCGCCTTGCTGACGTCGTAAGCTTCACTACCGAGCTTCGACACAACTGCGTTCGCCGAACTGGTAAGTACTACACTCGCGTCGATTCCCTGCTCGGCGAAGATCTTCGCCGCCTCATCCGTTAGCAGGTAGTTCGCCGTGACATTAACCTCAAGGGTCAGTGCCCACTGAGCATCACTGATGATTCCGTTCGGTGAAGATGGAAACAACGCGGCCGTATTAATCAGGATGTCGATCCCGCCAAACTGCCTGATCGTCGCCTCCAACGCAGCCTTGATCGCCTTGCGGTCCCGGATGTCGATGCTGGTCCAGCCAACAACCTCCTTACCGGCAATCGACTTGACCTCTTCGGCCACTTTCTCCGCACCCGTAACATCGCGATCCGCAACCATCACATGCGCGCCCCGCTCAGCTGCAAGCAGCGCAACTTCGCGTCCAATCCCGCTGCCTCCGCCAACAATCAGCGCTATCCGTCGACTCAGCTCTTTCTCTGGCGGCTGGCGGCGAATCTTCGCCTCTTCCAACTTCCAGTACTCAATCCGGAAGGCCTCGCTGGGAGGTAGTGCAACGTAATTCTGATACGCCGTAAACTGATCCGCCGAAGCAGCCGGCCCAGCCTGTGGAATCTCCGTGCAGTTTACTCCAGCACCTAGTGCACCGGCGCCCTGCATCACACCGATTGCGTTGATATAGAACTCGCCCGTAATCCGCGACTCTGTCTTATTCTTGCCAAAGCTGAACATGCCAACGCCCGGTACCAGAACCACCGTTGGGCTCGCATCCCGAATCGTCGGCGAATCCTTCAGCGCGTGTTTCGTGTAGTACTCCTCATACTCAACGCGATAGGTCTCGAGCGCAGTCTCGATCAGCTCCTTCAGCTCCGCCGGGTCGCCCGCAGGATTCCACTTGATGAACATCGGCTGGATCTTCGTCCGGATAAAGTGGTCCGGGCAGCTCGTCCCCAGGTGCGCCAGCTTATCCGCGCTCTCCGAGTTCACAAAGTCCAGCACCTGCTGCGAGTCCGCGTAGCTCCCAATCCACCGTTGCTTCCGCGATACAGCCCCACGAAGATAAGGCATGATCGACGTCGCAATCTCCGACCGATCCTCCCGCGTCTTCACCTTAGCGCCGCTAAAAGCCTTATGCCCCGCAAGCGCGCCATGCCGTTCAATAAACTGCCCCAGCTGGTCGATGATCGTAATCGTATTCAGATAACTCTCACGCTGCGTACTCCCCCACGTAAACAGCCCATGCCCACCCAACACAACCCCATCGCAGCCCGGCGTATCCTCGACGATCTTCTTCAGCATCATCCCCAGTTCAAACCCCGGGCGCTGCCACGGCAGCCATGCGAGCTTGTGCCCGAACTCCTTGTTGAACTCCTCCATCTTGATCTTCCCGTTGGCAGAGGCCGCCAGTGCGATTCCCCAGTCTGGATGCAGATGGTCCACGTGCGGAAACGGCAGAAAGCCATGCAGCGATGTGTCGATCGAAGCCGCAACCGGATTGTTCCCGAACGTGCACAGCGGATACATCTCCACCATCTCGTCTTCCATCTCTACCCCGCGATACACCTTCTCCAGCGCAAGTAGCTTCTCCATATATATCGTCGCGAAGCCGGCGCGCTTGATGCTGCCCAGATCACCACCGCTCCCCTTCACCCATAAGATTTGCTTGGTCTTCCCATCGAGCGGATCCACCTGCTCTAGCTTTGAGCTCGTATTCCCACCGCCGAAGTTAGTAATTCGCAGATCCGATCCCAACAGGTTCGAGCGGTACGTCAAAAGCTCAGGTTCATCCAGCTTCGAAGCAACCGCTTCGTCCCAACGATCTTGCAAATAACGAAAAGACTTTTGAGTGGTAATGATCATTTCAAATCCTTATTAATTAATAGTAGAACGTCAACTACTGCAGCTTCTTCAACCAGACATTCCGGTGCAAGATTTTCAAATCTCCTGAGCCTTCAATCTCAAAAGCAATCAACCCTTTTGCGTGGCTGAAATTTGCATCAGTGTCCACAAGCACTGACATAACGTGCCCATTCAGAATGTGAATGAGGGTGTTACCGTCCGCGATCACTTCATACTGATTCCACTCGCCAGGTTTAATAACGGCCTTGAGTTCGTCAGCAGTCCCCGTAGTCGAGAGCAGCCGTGGCTTTTTACCAGCTTCAGTTTCCACCATTTGACCACGCCATGCTATGATCCCGCGACTTGTGCCTTGTTCATAGAGCTGGCCAGTGTACCGATTGCCAAAATCATAGTCTGCCTGATAGCCCTCCACGTTCCACTTCGCATATTTTTGAGAGAGGGCCTCCATCTGCTGCATCCTCTGCTTTTGTTCGTCCGTCATCTGCTCAAGCCTATCCGGAGAAACCTGTCTCCGCTTGGGAGGAACATTGAGACTGCGATATTGAATGCCGCCATTAGCACCGGTGCCCTCAAGTTTCATCTCAACCTTCAATGCAAAATTTGCGGGCTCACCACCTCGCCAAATAATGTTTGTTGTACCTGAAGGATGTTTGGCACTGGATACGCCGACGATTGCGCCATCTTCTACATGCCATACATCCGGAGTTCCGTCCCAGCCGTTCAGCGTCTTGCCGTCGAAGATCTGCGTCCATCCTTCGTGATCGTCAAAGTCGATTGGATCGGGTTGGATAAAGGGACTTCCTGGCGCTCGCCCACTCTGCGCGGCACGAGTTCCCGCGGATGCTTGCTGCGCTGCAACATGGGCTTCGGTGGGTATATAGACCAAAGCAATAGTGAAAACGATGCATAACAACGGCGCACTGGCTATCATACTGCGGGAACTCACAAATTTAGATAACATGCATTCTCCTCAAGAATTCGCCTCTGTTCTAATGTCTCTGGGCAGAGGGCACGCTTTCCCATTGCTTCGTCTTTGCGGAACTCAAAACTGCATCGGTTACATAATCGGCGGCCAGACCATCCCGGAACGTCGGCGCAACCTGTCGGTCCTCGCCAGTTGTCTGCAGGAAATCGGCAACCTGATGAATAAAGGTATGTTCATAACCAATTTGAAGACCGGGTACCCACCAATTTTTCATGTACGGGTGGTCACCGTCGGTGATGTGAATGCTCTTCCACCCGCGCAGTCGCCCTTCGTCGCGGTAGTCGAAGAACTGAAGACGATGTAAATCATGCAGATCCCACGAAGCAGAAGCGAACTCTCCATTGATTTCAAGCGTAAAGAGCGCCTTGTGACCACGTGCATAGCGCGTCGCTTCAAATATGGCGGTTGACCCATTATTAAAGCGGCACAGGAACGAACTGGCGTCATCGATGCCAACCGGCTCGAGATTGCCGGTGAGACTATGTTTCCGTTCTTTGACAAAGGTCTCCGTCATTCCTGTCACTTCTGAGATAGGTCCATTTAGCCAAAGTGCCATGTCGATGTTGTGCGCGAGCAGATCTCCTGTGACGCCACTCCCAGCCACTGAGGCATCCAGGCGCCAAAGCCCCTCGCCACCTTGTGGCAAATCACTGGAGATCGTCCAATCCTGAAGAAACTGCGAACGGTAGTGGAAGATCCGGCCGAAGCGCTCTTCGTCCAGCAGTTGTTTCAACAGAACGAGAGCCGGAACACGGCGGTAGTTATACCAAACCATATTAGGAACATTAGCGGCTTCAATCACATCGACCATTGCTTTGCCTTCGGCCGCGGTGCGCCCCAAAGGTTTTTCGCAAAGGACCATCTTCCCAGCCTTTGCGGCGGCAATCGCAATCTCAGCATGAGTGTCGTTCGGACTGGCGATATCGATCAGATCAATATCTTTCCGCTCAATAAGAGCACGCCAATCTGTTTCCACCGATTGATAGCCCCAATTCTCGGCAAAGGCCTTTACACGATCTGCGTTGCGTGCACAGACTGCTTTTAACGCAGGCTGATAAGGGACATCGAAAAAACGAGGCGCTTGGAGAAACGCATTCGAGTGCGTGCGCCCCATAAAGCCGTACCCAATCAGGCCGATATTGAGATTTTTTCTTGCCATACTATCCTTCTCCTCGCTCAATCCCAGCCATGGGCATTTCGCACCGCAATCAATGTGCTTAGGACATCGCGCCATGTCTCTGGTGCCAACATCGTTGCATTGGGGAACATGCAACCGTCCCAGCAGATATGCTGATAGGCGCGAGTCGGATCCCCACTTTCATCGCGCATCCATAGACCAGCGACTTTGACAATGTCCATCTTGCCATTCGGGTCGTTCGCAGGGCAGTGGCGCCCAGTGTTATCGTGTGAGCCCGATCCATGCACCGTACCATCATTCTGCGCCACGTGAAAATCGATCGTCCACGGTCGCAGGGCATCGGTCAATTTTCGGAGGGACTCCATCAACACGTCCTGCATGGACCAGTCGAAATTCTCTGGTAGAAGCCGATCTTCCGGAGCGTTGTACCCGAGGGTATAGAAGAGAGAGTGCGCCATATCAGCTTGAAAGCCTATTGTCTTAGGCCGATTCACCATTTCAAGCAATTCGACCATACGCTTCCAGCTATGCATCGCGCCCCAGCAGATCTCGCCCTCGGCAGCGAGGCGCTCGCCATATTCTTCGGCGATATCGCATGCCTCGCGAAACGTCTCCGCGATTCGTTTCGTGTTTCCAACTGGATCTTTGGCCCACTCCAACGGACTAGATGCCGAATCGATGCGCACGATTCCGTAGGGTCGAATGCCAAAGTCACGAAGCATTTTTCCAATGGCACAGGCTTTTCGAACTTGGGTGAGAAAGTTTTTTCGATCCTCTTCGGAACCCATCGCACAGCCTCCTCCCGTAGGAGGCCAGACGGGAGCTACTAAAGAACCGACGACAAGGTTGCGCTTGGCAATACCATCCGCAAGACGCACCAGATCATCCTTAGTTGAGTCGATATCTACATGTGGCAGGGACAAGAACAGATCGACACCGTCGAACTTGTTGCCCTCCACCTCGGCTGCCGCCGTCAGGTTCAGCATCGTTTCCAGGTCAATAGGCGGTTCGGAGTCTGGACCTTTTCCTACTAGCCCAGGCCACATCGCGTTGTGAACGGCCGGTCGCTTATGCTGATTCACTGTGCTCACTCTTCCTCGTTTATTTCTTCCGTAGTGATTCTGCGTCCGGATTGCCCGGACCGAAATGTTTCAGGAGAACGAGCGGATCGGACGAGCTTGAATTCTCCACAGCCAATCCCTCTTTAGCGATAGCAGCGGTGACAAACACCTCATCTTCTGTCATTTCACCGAACCTAATCATTGATGGCGTTCCCACGGTCTGCTTTGCAAGCAGCCCATGACCTTGAGTAAGAATCACGCCGTAAGCCGCACTGTCTTTGATCGTGACGCTTCGTCCTGGCAGCACCGTCAACTCTTTAGCTGAGTAATCCGACGTTCCATACGTAATCCACATCTCACGATAACCCTCCGCCTCCATATCTTCTACCAGCTTGACCGGATGCGGGAAGGTCTTGTTTGTCTTCGCGAAATCCGGATTAACATTGGCATCCCAATCAAGCATGCTTATCAGATAGTCGATATCTTTACTGAATTGAGGCCTAACGTCCTTCGTCAGCAAACCCCAGTCGACGATGCGTCCTTCCACCTCTGATTGAAACATCGCAAAGACATCGCTGTTCACCTGCGGTTCGTAAGTCACGAGTGATCCCGGCGCATGAAGAATTCCTGGATTGATCTGCCAGCCTGTGCCAGGCACCAGACGATATGCGCGCGAGTGAGCGAGAATACCATTGTCGCCCTTGTTCCAACGCTCCAGGCAGTGGCGGATGTCATCTTTCGTTGTGCCCGGCTCGAGCCCCATATAGGTATGCGGAAAGTTATTTTCCGTCTGGTTGTATTGCGGAGGAAAGTAATATGCTTCCGGCTTTCCCTTCTGTCCCACCAGGTTCGCGAACTCATTGGTCTGGTGCATGTGGTGAGGAATCGGTCCCATATTGTCAAAGAACTTGCAGAGCAGATTCCAGCCGCCTTCGCGTTCCATCACATCCGCGCCCACCAGCAGGTCTCCAGCAGTTTCGACCGCCTCTTTCAGCAGAAACTTCTCGCCAGATTTCGGCTGGACGTAGCTTAGTCCCTCGTCGGGCAATGTATCTGGTCCGTTTGAAGCTTTTGTCGTCGAAGAGAACCAACGTTCGTTGATGCCACCTCGATGGCCGCCGAATGCATACAGGTCATCCGGGTGAAGTTTCAACCTTCTTCCAGGGATCATGAATGAGCGCGGCACCCAGCAGGGTTTCAATCTCAAAATACCTGCACTGGAGTTGATTGCTTCTTTCACTTGGGATCTATTCAGCATTATTATCCTTTGCTCTATAACGATTATTGGCTATCTTATTTCTGCTATTTCAACAGTAGCGTCTAAAAACAAGTCGTAAACCTCGACACTTAAGAACCATCCTCGGTATCTACATTTTTATCCGTAATATCTCCCAGCTCTGGCGAATTAGTGCTCTATCGCAATACCAAACGAATACAGTGTGTTGTCGTGTGTGGTAAAGAATGCGTGACCATCACCAACGGATACCCCAGTAAGGTGCGCATATGTGGTAATTGCATTTCCACTTGAATACAGCTCCTTTCCTGTGGTGGCATCAAGAACATATAACTTAGCATGAGTCTTGGCATCGCCTTCCGAGAGAGCAATCACTACTCCATTTGCAATCACTGGCGACGCAGGATTGATTAGGTCGCGCGAGATCCAACTTGGCGTCAGTACTAGCTGCCCACCTTTCTCTTCCACTTTGAAGGCAACGATACTGCCATGTGGAGCAGGGCCATTGGTATTTTCAAACTTCGTACTTTTATCCACTGGTCCCGAGACAGATGCCAGCACCCAAGCTGCGCCGCTTAGATCTTGCCAACTGGCCAAGCTGTTCCAGCGGTCGCTCTTAGTCTTGGAGACACTGGTCGTTTGTGCCAATGGAGTGTGGTGATCAGTTCCCCCGAGTGATTCGTTGTCGAGCAAAACAAAACTGCCTTCCTTGCCGGGCGCGGCCACAAGCTTCTTCTGCCTCAGAGTAAACGCAACGGGAGTAACATTTTGGAGCTTACCGTCGCCGGAAGGTGTGTACCAGTCTTTCACCTTCAGGTCTTTTTCCGTCAACGATACGACACTATTGGCGTACACCCCGGCTGACGAGTCCGTCGACCCGCTGCCTGTGACAACATACGCCACTCCCTCTCCAATCGTGGGTCCTGCTAAGCCTAGCGGAGTAGTTTTTTGCATTGAGTAGCTACTGACAGGGTAATCAGGAGAAGCGAGATCGATAGACCATAGAGCGTTCTGGACGCCCCCACAGCCGCGTCCGGTCATCGTAGATACAGTCTTGCCGCTGATGTTCAGACCATCGGGATTTGCATTTGGAGTCGGAAGAAATTTAACTGCCGGGGCATAGTCAACTCCCGTGGTCAGCACTTGTTCATGAAGGTACCCATCACCCGTTAGGACATAGATCCCCTTCAACCCGAAACCACCACCGCCAGCGGCAACTCCCAGGCGACGCTGACTAGGTACTGGAGGCGGGGGAGGAGGAGCGGGAGCACCGGGAGCACGGCGTGCTCCGAAATTGATGACTTGCGGAGCCTCCAGGACGATGCTGAGATTCCTCGCACCGCACGCTCCCGTCGTCTTTGGAGCAGGAACATCGAAACTCTTCTTCCACACCAAAGTTCCCAGTTCAGAGTCGACGGCATACACAGTGTTCGTCCCACCCCAGAGCACTAAGTCTTTGAATCCGTGCGCGTTAATCAAGCGGGGGGCGAGAAGCGGCTCGGTAAAGGAGTGCGTATCCTTCGTTGCTTGACCAAGTTTGATCTTCCAGAGAAACTTGAATTCTTTTGCTGCGCTTTCCTTGGAGATCTTCGCCTCGGCTTTTTGCCAACCGCTATGCCCCGCATCATTGCCTGCTGTGGTCCAGTTTCCAACTGCCGTACGTTGACCTAGAGCAACGCCCAAACCTGGAAAAGCACCAGAGAGCAACAACGCCATGGACAGAATAAGACTTTTCTTCATCACTAAACTTCCTCGATTCGATGTGCGATGAAACCTATCTATCAAGAGGGCAGACAAATAAGAGATCAAAAAACCATTTCCATCTGAGGTTCAAGCGTTGGAATGCTTGCTCTGGTATCAATCCTTAGAATCCGGGGTCGATCCCGCATTGAATTGGAATCTTACTTAACGCCAAAACAGTAGATTGTTCCGTCGAAGGTACCGAAGATCACTCGACCATCAGCTACAGAGAGACCAGCCTGATGCAAAAACGATGAGACCTGATCTCCACTTGAATACAATTCTTTGCCCGTTGTGGCATCAAGCGCATATAGCTTTGCGGGAACAGATTTTTGGATCCGCTGTTCCGAGCTGAAGAGACCTCCTTCAGCATCGTTCGCTTGACCAGTGAATTCACCTCCGGCGAGCGCAAACACTACGCCATTGGCAATCACGGGAGGTTCAGCAGTTATCATGTCCCGAGATACCCATGCGGGCGATAGTTTCGGTTTTTCACCTTTATCATCAAGCTTGAACGCGATAATACCGCCGTTTGGCGTCCCCCCGTGCGTAATCGGAAACTTCACTGCTGCCTCTGAGCCAGTAGGTGCCAGCACCCACTGAGTGCCATCCTTGCCCTTCCATGCGGCATGACTTCCCCAAGTTCCTTCGGTCTGAAAATTCGCATTTTTATTTGTAACCAACTCTGTCCGGAATGTGGGGGTCCTATGGTCCGCTCCCCCCATCGACTTGCCGTCCAACACGATGAAACGCCCTTCTTTGCCGGAGGCCACAAGCAAATCTCCACCTTTATATGGAAATATGACAGGGGTGGCGTTCATATCCAAGTCGCGCTTCGTCAACCATTCGTAGTTCGAGGGTGTGTAATAGTCCTTGAGCGTCAACGTGTCATTCGAGAATGTGAAAGCCTCGACGCTTGTGGATAATTGTCCCTCTTTCGCGTCGTACGGACCATCGCCAGATTCGAAGTAGACCGTTCCATCGGACCCGACCGCAGGACCTGCGACGCCCCAGAGACCTCCTTGTGGAGGAGAAGAAACTGTCACCTTCTTGTTCGCTAGATTGACCGCATACAGAGCGTTTGGATTGCCAGCGCATCCTTGACCAGTGATGGTGTAGATGACATTGTTCACCAGGTTCAAGCCGTAGGGTTTTCCATAGGGTGCAGCAAGCACTTGCACGGGAGCATCCTTCTCCTCACCGGTCGATATGCTCATGCTGTGTAGGTAACCATCACTGGCAAGCACATAAAGAAACCTCTCCTTGGTGCCCGCAGGTGTAACAACCGGGGTGGCGCTTAGGGCATTCGTACAGATAAATCCGCGACCTTCTCCAGTCTCCTGCGGAGTTTCCGATGCCCACTTCAATTTCTTTTGCCATACCACTGCGCCACTGTCGGCATCGACCCCATAGACTTCATTCGAACTGCCGGCCAAAATTGCCAGGTTTTTAGCTCCGCTGGCTGTACTGACACCCGAGACGATAAGGGGCTCCCTGAAGGATTGCATCCCCATAGTCTTGATATCAAGCTTCACTTTCCAGAGAAGCTGAAGATTTTTGGCATTTTCCGGGGTGATCTTCGTTTCATTTCTCTGCCATCCGTCCCGCTGCGGGTTGAAGCTGCTTGTAGTCCACTCAGGCGCCCCGACGGTCTGACCGTATGCAGTCGTCAGCCACGGAGACATACACCCGCACCCTACTAAGAGCAATAGACGAAATACTTTTCTCGCGACTTCAGCTTGAAACAATCTACGTAGATCCATAAAACTTCAAACCTCACGAACAGAGATTATCCTTGTCGATGCTCACGTCCCAAAGCCTGTTACACGAAAAGCAGCCATCAAACAGGACCTAATGCCACCCACATGAGACGTCTCATTTCGTGAGGATACTATCCATCCAGTGACACCAATGTCAATACCATTCGCAGTTTTCTTGTAGAGCACTCCAAGCAACAGCAAAACGCTGAGAGAACAGTAGGTAACTTTTCTGGTTGTGTCTACAGCCAGCCTTTGAGGATTGTCTGCCCCGTGAATCACGTGGTCCGTATCGAATACGATAGTCGATATACGATTGAGACCAGTTGGACAATCACCGGGATAGAGTCTGAGACGATCCCTTTGAACAAAGCGTCATACTGTAAATGGGCTTGAGCTGTCAGACATCCGTTTGGCGGTGGGTCTGCAATTGCTTTACGAGAGGGATGAAGGATGTCTCTGAAAACCGGGAGAACAGGCCTCAAAAGTGCTGGCCCTGTCGTCTGCCTCTTTTTTACCACTGGAATAATAAAGAATTACGCGATCGCTTTGAGGGTACTTCTTATAATCAGCCCCCTGGCCCTTTGTAGCGGATGCAAATCCCCTGTAAGTGAAAAGCCCATAGGCGCCACAGTTGAAATCAGGGTTCCCCTCGGACTGCCTTCAATTCCCATACCGGTGGACAATCTACCTACCGCGGAGACGATCGCGCTCGGTCGCAGGCTGTTCTACGACAAGAAACTCTCCAAGGACAACTCTCTGGCATGCGCCACGTGTCACAATCCCGAACGTGGATTTGCGGACGGCCTCGAAATTTCGAGGGGCGTAGGCGGAATGACTGGTATTCGCAATGCTCCCACTGTGATTAACGCGGCCTACCTCCCACTTCAGTTCTGGGACGGTCGCGCTACCAGCCTTGAGGAGCAGGCAGCCAGTCCCATCGTCGATCCCATGGAGATGAATCAGACCCACGAAGTCTCCGTCTCAAAACTCGATAGGGACCCCGTGTATAAAGCGATGCTCCTCAAAGCGTTTGGAAGTGAGGACATGACCATCGGTAGGATCGAGAAAGCGCTCGCCAGCTTTGAACGAACGATTCTCAGTGGTAATTCTGCTTTTGATCGCTATCAGTTCGGGGGGGATAAAAAATCGCTCACACAGAGTCAGATTCGGGGCCTTGCCATCTTTAGTGACCCACAAAAAGGCAATTGCGCAACCTGCCACACCATAGACGCAAAGTACGCGCTCTTCAGCGACGGTAAATTTCACAATATCGGAGAGGGAGTAGGTGACGACGGCGATTTCAAGGACGTCGGCCGCTATCATGAAACAAAAGTGAACGCTGATAAAGGAGCTTTCAAGACTCCGACTCTTCGCAACATTGCGAATACAAGCCCATACATGCATAACGGCAGCCTGAAGACACTAAAGGAGGTCGTTGACTTCTACGCGGGAGGAGGAAACTCGAACCCTTATCTGGACAAAAATATTCGAGTGATCAAGTTATCCGGGCAGGATCGCACAGACCTAGTGCAGTTTCTGATATCGCTCACGGGCGAGATGCCCCCTAATGTGGGACCACCAAAGCAGGAGTAAGCTAAATTTATCGATATGCAAATCATTCACGCGCTCACACGCTCCTGTCTCTGCTGTGCGATTGCACTCACGATAGGCTGCACAGAAAGCACAAAAAAGGAGGTAATCCCCTCCCCTATCAGTCACCCTGCCGCCTCGTTTTTCAAAGTCGATTCAGGAACCGCCGGATCAATCACGGGAACAATACGCTACACCGGGAAAAAGCCGCCGCATAAGATGATCGACATGAGCGAAGACCCTGCCTGCGTCGAAGCTCATCATGGAAAAGCCTACGACGAATCGTTGATCGTGAGCTCAACCGGCTCGCTTCGCAACGCTTTCATTTACGTGAAAAAGGGTCTCGAAGGAAAAAACTTCGAAGTTCCCGCAACTCCCGCCATCATCGATCAGAGTGGCTGCTGGTTCCGTCCTCGAGTAATGGGCATTCAGACCAATCAGGTACTACAGGTCATCAACTCGGACCCCGTAACGCACAATATTCATCCAATGGCCGAGATAAATCGCGAATGGAACCATAGCCAGGGTCCAGGGGATGCTCCGCTGAATCGAAAATTCTTGAAGCCCGAGATCATGATCCGAGTCAAATGCAACATTCATAGCTGGATGCATGCCTATATCGGAGTTTTGGAACATCCCTATTTCGCCGTCTCGAAGGCCGATGGGACCTTCGCAATCAAGAATCTTCCTCCTGGCACTTATACCATCGGAGTGTGGCAGGAGAATCTCGGTACTCAGGAGCAGCAAGTAACGGTTGCTCAGCACAACAACACCGTGATCAATTTCACTTTCAGGGGAAAATGATTCATGCATAAGCCACATTTTGCGCTGCTTACGATAGGCCTTTCGGTATTTTCGGTAGGCTGCTCTCCCTCGAAAAACCATACCCTAGTCGTGACGGAAGCTATTTCAGATCCTTCGGTTCCACGGATTTACGTTACCAACGAGGTCTCTGGAGACCTGACTGTCATCAACTCTGGTACATCGCAGGTGATTGCAACGATCCCACTCGGCAAGCGTCCCCGAGGAATTCACGCGAGTCCAGATAACAAGACTCTCTATGTGGCGCTTAGCGGATCACCTATCGCTGGGCCCGATGTCGATGAGAGCACTCTTCCTCCGCCCGACAAGAGCGCTGATGGTATAGGTGTCTTCGACGTAAAGCAGAATAAGCTCACTCGCATCATTCACGGTGGATCCGATCCGGAGAATTTCGATCTCAGCAAAGATGGCAAGCAGTTGTTCATCTCCAACGAAGATACTTCAGCCGTGAGTATTGTCGACATCGCTTCCGGCACTGTGCTCAAAACACTTGGGATTGGTGCACAACCAGAAGGGGTCAAAGTTACTCCGAATGGGAAACTCGTCTACATCACATCCGAGGAGAATGGCAGCATCTCCGTGCTTGACCCAGCGGTCGGAAAAATCATTGCAACTTTCAAAGTCGGGCATCGCCCGCGCTCAATCGCATTTATGCCTGACGGCTCACGCGCCTATATCAACGCCGAAAATGATGCGACAGTCGTCGTGGTAGATGCAGTAAAACACAAGATGCTCAAAGCGATTTCCCTTGGCAAGCCTGGTGTGATCAAACCAATGGCCGTTTTGCTCTCGCCGGATGCCACCAGGCTATACGTCAGCACCGGCCGTGGACGCCAGGTCTTCACAATCGACACCGCCACCAACACTGTCCTTGGGGCTGTTGAAGTAGGCCAGCGGCCTTGGGGTATTGCATTATCGCCAGATGCAAAGACACTTTATTCGGCCAATGGGCCATCGAACGACATCTCAGTGGTAGACCTGGCGAGTAACACCGTGGCGAGAAAAATCAAAGCAGGAGCGGGGCCGTGGGGCATCGTTGCTTTGGAGCAATAATCTCACCAATTAGATACTTACTCCGCAGCTCCGCAGAATATGAAATCCCTACTGTGAGGTTCATCGCGATTGGAAGCTTGTCTTATATACACCCAAAACTCTGTCAATTTTCATCGCAAAGAAGACACGAATTCCCAAGGGGACGTTCGCCGAGTTTAGCAGCCCGTCACTCCTGTCGGAGCATGGCCGACGGTAAGGGCGTCCATACAGAGTCGCGTCGAGAGGAATCGAGTACTGCATTGATGAAACGGACTCCGCACACGCCGTCTTCCACCCCCGGTACAAGAAGAGAATAAGGATTCGGTGTCCGCCCTTCAATTTTTGCGGTGATCTGTTCCGCAATGTCGGTGTAGATCTGCGCGAAAGCCTCAAAATAACCCTCCGGGTGCCCGGAAGGAATTCGGGTTGCCCAACTGGCCGCGGTCCCTGTCCCGGCGCCTCCTCGCGTAATCAAGCGAGACTGCTGTCCCAAAGGGGTAAAGGTAAGGTGGTTGGGATCTTCCTGCACCCACGACAACCCCGCCTTTTCCCCATAGATCCGAAGGCGAAGGTTATTTTCATTGCCCGGCGCAACTTGAGAAGCCCACAAGCTTGCTTTAGCCCCGTCCGAGAACCGCATCATTACTTGCACATTGTCGTCCACGCGCCGTCCAGGAACGAACGTGGATACATCCGCCGCCACTGCTAGACAGGTAAGGCTCGTTGTAAAGCAGGCGAGATGGAAAGCGTGCGTTCCAATATCTCCAAGGCATCCGCCCGGGCCGCTCCGCGCAGGATCGGTGCGCCAATCCGCCTGCTTCATGCCGCTGGCTTCGAGATTCGTGGTCAGCCAGTCCTGAGCGTACTCCACCTGAATCATCCGAATAGGGCCCAACTCACCACCGAGAACCATCTCCCGGGCCTGCCTCACCATCGGGTATCCCGCGTAGGTGTGAGTGAGTCCAAAGATCAGACCGGTTCGGTTCACTGTGTCGGATAATTCCAGCGCATGCTCGATCGTTGTCGTCAAAGGTTTGTCGCAAATCACGTGAATACCTGCGTTCAGGAATGCTTTGGCGACTGGGTAGTGCATGTAGTTGGGTGTGACAATTGCTACCGCATCGATACGGTCTGGCCGCTCTGCTTCGGCGGCAGCCATCTCGTTAAAATCTTTGTACGCCCTGGGAATGTGAAGTTCCTTTGCGGCAGACATGGACTTTTCTGGATCGGACGATAACGCCGCAGCTACTAGTTCATATCGGTCATCGAGCCTCGCCGCTACGCGGTGAACAGCGCCGATAAATGCTCCCGGCCCTCCGCCGACCATCCCCAACCGCAGTCGTCTACCTAACTTAGATATCTCACCGTTTGATGCCATATTTACTCCTCCTGCTTCAAGCCGAGCAATCGGCGTATAGCCGTCTTGTCGACGCTCGCGCCCGCAAAATCGTCGAAAGATCGCTCGCCTGCCTGGATGATGTGGCGCGCGATGAATGGTGCGCCTTCGATGGCGCCCTGATCTGAGCTTTTTATGCAGCACTCCCACTCCATCACAGCCCAGCCGTCATAACCGTATTGCGTCAGCTTGGAGAAGATTCCGCCGAAATCCACTTGTCCGTCTCCTAGAGACCGAAAGCGGCCAGCCCGATTGACCCATGATTGAAAACCTCCATATACACCTTGGCGCCCCGTCGGATTAAATTCTGCGTCCTTTACGTGGAACATCTTGATCCGCGAGTGGTAGAGGTCGATGTATTCGAGATAGTCAAGCTGCTGCAAGACAAAGTGGCTCGGGTCAAAAAGAAGATTGCAGCGCGGATGACCTTTCAAAAGGTCGAGAAACATCTCGAACGAGGCGCCATCATGAAGATCTTCACCCGCGTGAACCTCAAAGCAGGCGTCCACGCCGTTCTCATCAAAGACATCCAGGATAGGCTTCCAGCGTTTTGCCAACTCTTCAAAGGCAGCTTCAACGAGCCCTTGCGGACGCTGGGGCCAAGGATAGAGGTATGGCCACGCCAGCGCGCCTGAAAATGTCGCGTGGTACTTCAATCCGAGGTTCTTCGATGCCTTTGCTGCAAAGCAGAGCTGCTCTTCGGCCCAGGCACGACGTGCGGCAGAATTGCCATGGACAGACTCGGGCGCGAAGCTGTCAAACAGCGAATCATACGCCGGATGGACGGCTATAAGTTGTCCCTGAAGGTGTGTCGATAGCTCAGTTAATTCGAGCCCATTCTGGGCGAGAACTCCTCGGACCTCATCGCAGTAGGCGGGGCTTTCGGCCGCGAGCTTCAGATCAAAAAAACGAACATCCCAAGTAGGAATCTGAACGCCTTTGTACCCCAACCCGGCGGCCCACTTCGAAATCGACGCCAAACTATTAAATGGTGCAGCATCTCCTGCAAATTGAGCCAGAAAAATACCAGGTCCCTTCATCGTCTTCATACGTAAGCTCCTTTATCAAGGTCTTCACAAATCCCGTCGCGCTCGTGTTGCGCAATCATACTCAGTCTCTTACTACCTCTTACTACGATTTTCTTACCTTGTACTTTTTCATAACCTGGTTCCTTCAGTATCTCTTGTGTATGAATCTCGGAATCGATGCGGTCGTGCTTTCAATAGACATCTACTTTGCTGATGAGGCGGACTGCCTGTGTCCGGCGGATCTCGGCAATGTCCATGCGAACATCACGCTGCCACTGCTCGTCAGTACAACCTGCTGACCATCGAGTTCGTAGGTGATCGGTGGGCTTTGTATGTGCGCTCCTGAACCTGCGTGCCAAAGAGTCTTTCCGTTGCTCGTATCCAATGCCAGAAAGTTTCCAAATGCGTCGCCCGTGAACGTCAGCCCGGAATCGGTGGTCAAGACACCTGCGCCCGAACGTCCTTCGCCTAGTTCATGGCTCCAGCGAATCTTGCCGGTTTGGTAGTCGATGGCCTCGAGAACACCTTTACTCCAAAGACTGTAATCTGCGCCCGACCAACCATAGGTTCCATCTGCCGGCTTGGAGAAATAGAGACTGTAGCTGGGTGCCGCGCTCACGATAAATAGTCCTGTCTTCGGATCAAAGCTTGGGGATCGATAGTTGGTGAGGCCGCCCTCGTCCGGAGCGATCAAGCGACCGTCGGGTGCGGGTTCTTTTGCAGGATTTGGAATCGGACGACCTTGCTTGTCTATACCCAGCGTCCAGTTCACAGGCCCGAACGTAGTGGTCAAAAGGCTTTTCCCATCCGTCCGGTCCAGTACAAAGAAATAACCGTTGCGGGACGCCTGCATGAGCATTTTTCGCGGGCGTCCATGAAAGTCTCCGTCCACCAGAACAGGTATTTCAACAGCATCCCAGTCATGAGTATCATGTGGCGACGGTTGAAACGCCCATACCAGCTTCCCGGTTTCAGGATTTAGTGCAACGATGCTGCATGTGTAGAGGTTATCTCCCGGACGCGCTTTGCCATTCAGTACCGGTGTTGGATTCCCCGTACCCCAATAGACCAGATTGAGGTTGGGATCGTAAGTCCCTGTCATCCATGCATTCCCCCCAGTTGTAGTCTTTGGCGTTCCTACTGGCGGAGTAGCATCCCACTGCCATTGTGTTGCTCCTGTCTCCGCATCGATGGAGCGGACGAAGCCTTGCAGGTTGTCGAAATCGCCTGAAACACCCACCAGCACATGATTGCCAACGATCAGCGGAGCCATTGTCGCCCATTGTCCCTTCGTATAGTCGGCGACTACGACATCCCACCGCACCTTGCCGTTTTTAGGGTCGAGAGATAAGAGGTGGGCATCCGAAGACATGTAGTATAGCCAGCCCTTATACACGCTGACACCGCGATGCCCGATGTGCAAGGCCTTGTTCGGTGGGGCCGTGTAATGCCATATCCGGTGGCCTGACCGAGCATCCACAGCCCATATATTGTCTGGCACGGTGAAGTACAGGATGCCATCGACCAATATAGGTGAGGCCTTGAGTTCGGCGGTCTGACCCGTCTGAAAAACCCAGGAGAGGGTAAGATTCTGCACGTTCTGCGGGGTAATCTCCTTCAAGGTGCTATGGCGCTTACCGGAGTAGTCACCGTGGTATCCCGGCCAACTATCCACAGGGGGATGGAGAAGCAGAGCGTCTGCATCTTGGGCTAAAACTATATTCGGGAATGCAGATGCGGTTATCGCAACCATGACAAGAAGAAAAGCATTCTTAAGAAATTTCATAACGATTCAAACCTTTCCAAATGGGGCTCGGATGCCACTTCCAGGCATTTAGCGTAACGTTTGCATGTAGGCCATAAGGTTGTGGATGTCGGCATCTGAGTACTTGCTGAAGAGCTCGATATGGGCATTGGCTGGAGCGTCTACCTTGTACTTGACATTGACGGTTGGCCAGGAGCGATATGTCCCGGTTGAATCGACCAGCGCGACCGTGAACTCGTCAAGATAGGCAAGTTGGCCTGTCAGCACCTTTCCGGAAGGTGCGGTGACGGCTACTTTGGACTTTGCATCCCTTGGATACAGCATCTGCTGCTCTAGCTTCAGCCCCTGGTAGCGTGCTGCTATACCCGCAAGGTCACCGGTAGGCGAGTGACACTTGGCACAGGTTCCCGCCCCATTGAAGTACTGCTTTCCTGCTTCGGCATCTCCAGTTTGAAGATCGGACTCATCGACACCCTTACGGGTTCCTGTCTGGGACATCGCCTTGTCCTGCTGAGAGTGAATAAACGCGACCAGACTTGTAACTTCCGCATCGGGGAGATTGAAACGCGGCATGCCTTTCTCAAGCCGTCCGCTGCGGATGATAGCGCCGATATTCTCGCCCTTCATATCAGAACTGACCAGCCTGGATCGTGTAAGATCCGGGCCGCTCTCTCCACCACCTGCATCCTTTCCATGACAGAACCCGCAGTTCTGTTGAAAGAGCGAGCCCCCGCTCTCGATCACGGCAGGCGCATAGGATTCATGGACAGGCAGTGACCCTTGGGATCCAACCGTACTCCTACTTTGAGTTTGTCCTGCGCCAGAGTTTTGAGCATATGCGAATGCGGCGATTGCGAACAACGACGTAAATTGCAGAACATGTTTCCAAGAGAAAGCACAACAAAGGCGGTTCATCGGATATAAGCGCTCCACAAGATCGAATTGTTGTTCTTTATCTATCTACACACTTATACTCAGCTGCAATAATCTACGACGACAGAAACCTCATTGACCATTAGCCAACCTTTGATTATCAGACTATGAAGAGGCATGCAGAAAAACGTATGCAACCTTGGCGGACGACATCTGCGACACAGGGAAGGGGTTTTCCTGTTCCGAGAAAGCATGCTCAATCCCCGCCTTCTTGCCCGCTGCGAAGATCGGCTTGTAGTCGATAAAGCCTTGTCCAAGATCCTTGCCCTTGGGCCGGTCACTCAGGCTGACCGTCACATGATCCATCTTCTCGAACTCCTTCACATGAATCATCTTGAAACGGCCTGGATACTTCTTGAAATAAGCGATCGGATCCGCCCCGCCTGCGCACATCCAACCGCAGTCGATCTCGAACTTCACCAGATCGTGGTCCGTCTTGTTTACTAGGATGTCGTAGCCATAGCTGCCGTCCGGCATCTTCTCAAACTCATAGTTGTGGTTGTGATACGCATACTGTAGCCCCGCCGCCTTCGCCTTGGCACCGATATCGTTCATCTGTGCCGCCAGTTTGGCGAAGCCATCGAGTCCAAGCGGTGCCATGTCCGGTCTGCGGTTTCCAGGCGAGCCCGCAGACGGGCGCGGCAAGTTCCCCGTTGCCAGGCTAGAGCTCGTGGCATAGCGAGCGCCCAGTGTGTTCGCCTGCTCGAAGATAGGACCGAGATCCGGGGCATTTAAGTTGAGGTGCGCGCTTGGCGCCTTCAGGCCCGCATCGTCTAGAAGTTGCCGGAACTCCTTCACGCTATATTTCCCGAAGCCCGCAGTCTCGACCTCGCGAAATCCCATGTCGCGAAGCTGCTTCAGCGTTCCGGGAGTATCCTTCGGCAGGTCCTCACGCACTGTGTACAGCTGAATGCCGGGAGGAAGGCCCATCGCCTCGCCCTGCGCCATACGAGGCAGGACAGTACTGACGGCAGCGACTAAACCAAGACTGCTCGAAGCTACTAGAAATTCTCTACGGGTGTGGAGTCGCATGGTATTTATCCTTTTCTAGAAATCGAATTGCAGTGCGTGTTTGAACAGCGAGCGTAAGGGGGGACGAATTGGCGATAGAAGCTTAATTGGGGCACCGCGTTCGATGCTAGCGAGACTCCAATGAGGCTTCTTCGGAGACAGAGAAACGCGCTCGCTTCTCCTTCTCCGAGAACGTGAACAGGAAGAAGAGCAGTACCAGTACGGAGATACTCGCCGAGACGAGCCAGATCGATCTCCAGTCATATGTCATTGCACCTTGTGCGACGTTCAAGGTGTAGTGTTCAACCACAAAGCCAGAGAGCCAGGAGCCGACGAACATCCCCAACCCATAGGTGATAAAAGTGATCAAGCCCTGCGCTGCTGCGCGGAGGCTCACATCTGCCTTTTGGTCGATATATATCTGGCCTGTAACAAAGAAGAAATCGTAGCAGATGCCGTGCAACAGAATCCCGCCCCACAACATCCACATACCGTCGGTGACGTTGCCAAAGGCGAAGAACAGATAGCGAATCACCCATGCCGCCATGCCCGCAACCAGCATATACTTCACGCCCAACCTGCGGAAGAACCAAGGGATCAGAACCATGCATAGCAGTTCGGACATTTGGCCGCCTGTCATCTTACCGGCTGCATTTTGGACCCCCACCTGGTTCAGAAAAAGATTCGTAAAGGCGTAATAGAACTGAAGTGGAATGCAGATGAAGAACGAGGCGATTACGAAGATCATCATGGCCCTATCCTTCAATAGAGCAATCGCCTCGCGTGGAAAGATGTTGCTCATCGACAGCCGGTCGGTCCGGTTGCTCAACGGCGGAGTCGGAGGCAAGGTTAGACAGTAGAGTCCCATTACCAACGACGCAAGGGCCGCCAGTCGCATCGGTACCGAAGTAGCCTCGAGCTTGAGAGTCCCAATCAGCAACCCGGCGATGATCCACCCACCCGAACCAAGCACTCGGATCGCTCCGAACTCCCCCTTTGGATCCTGCATCTGCCGGAACGCCAGCGAATTTGTAAGAGCCAGCGTCGGCATGAAGCAGAAACAATACAGCAAAATCAGCGAATAAAAGACTCCAAACGAGTTCTGAACCGATGCAGCCAGCAGGAGAGCCGCGCCAAGAATGTGGAGCAAGGACAGCACCTTCTGCGTAGCAAACAACCTGTCCGCAATGAGACCGACAAAAAACGGCGCGAGGATAGCTCCCACGGAGGTCGCCCCCGCTGCAAGACCGATCTGCTGACCGGTGAAGTGGAGTGGCCCGGAGAGCCAGGTGCCCAGAGTGACGTACCACGCTCCCCAGATGAAATACTCCAGGAACATCATCACGCTGAGTCGCGTTCTTATCTGCAACTTCATCTGAACCTCTTTCGTTGCCACA
>Ga0193743_1000715_pt1 | contig 25970 bp, 28 predicted proteins | sample L2c2metaG_FD_143038 | JGI IMG/M metagenome (GOLD analysis project Ga0193743, IMG submission 143038) | Soil microbial communities from a riparian zone of the East river system, Colorado, United States - L2c2 | ecosystem: Environmental > Terrestrial > Soil > Riparian zone | place: USA: East River...
GTATACGCAAAGTGGGGCTGGCCCAACCTGTGGACAGTCTAGCTGTCCATATTTACCAATCAGAAATCATCACACTAGCGATCTGAGGCTGTATGGTTTTGCTACAACAATGGTCTATTACATAGGGTATTCTTATCCAATACTTATGTTTCAGCTGCCAGTGATAACTTCATCATATGTAACCTTGATACTCCAAATACATCCTTATTGATACTACATATATTCAACTGTTCTGAGATAACCTAAAGACTACCTTAAAAGCCATAAATTGTCAATTTAATAATAATATCAACTATCTCTAGGGTCTGTGTGGTCAACCTGAGACATCCTGAGACATCCTGAGATGCCCTAGAGCTCTCTGGAAAAGTTTGGCAGACAGAACCTAGCCTTGAGAGAAATATAGGATGCCTTGAGTGCTTTGATGCCCTGGGTGACCTAGGGCACCCAGGGCATCCGGGGAGTCCTAAGATGCTCTAGGGTAAAACTATGTTTTCCTGATGAACATACATTTCTCCAGGCACCAAATGCATGTGCTGGCCCTGGTCCTTCAACAATGGCATTGAGGAATAAAGCAAACAATTTAACGACGATGGTTTCATTGGATGACTATCCTGTGGTAAGACTTTGCTTTCCCTCCTGAGTCATATTAACCCACAACTTATTGCTTGGTCATTAACCTGTACCTAGCAACCATCCCTTGAACCGGAACCACCCAAAATAATGCAGTCTAGATAATTGCTGTTAGAATGCAAAAGGAATAATAATTCACATCTACTACGAACAACATTTATATACACAACTATCAGTATCTCAGTAAGCAGATACTGTAGCCTAACGAGCAATGAGATATGAGCAAAGTCTGAAATGAGTAAGGAAAAGTACTGCAATGTCCAAGTGCCAAATCACAAGTACAATAAGTTTTCGAGAAGTCGATCTGCACTTACGGTTCCAATACATCTACGCTCCTTGTATCAATAGATGAGTGTCTTGTCTGTATTGCCTTGGGGTTGCCAACTGCTCACCTTTTACTAATCTAACACTCCTCCTCAATACAGGACAAGACTGAGTTCTTTAGTGAAATGCTTGACTTTAGTTGATGGTAGCGCCTTCGTGAGTGTGTCAGCTACCATTTCTTCAGTAGGACAGTAGATCAGCCATATTTTTCCTTCTTCGACGATCCAACATATGAAATGAAAGCAAACATCGATGTGTTTGGTGCAAGCATGGTATCAGTGCTCCTTTGTGAGTGTGATAGTGGATTGATTGTCAGAAAACAGGGTAGTGGCATCAAGTTGAATACTGAAGAGCTGAGAGATGGTGGCTCGAAGCCAAAGCGCTTCCTTGGCCGCGTACATGGCCGCTATGTACTCGCTTTCAGTTGTTGACAGTGAAATAAGTTCTTGGCATTTGGCGCTCCACAAAACGGCTCTGTCGTTTATCATAAAGGCATACCTGGATATCACTTTTCAGTCCTTGCTCATGTTTCCATCCGCATCTGCATACCACATCAGCTTCTTTGCCTGTCCTCCGTAACCTAGCCAAACCCCCTTCGTCCCTTTCAAATACTTGAAGATTCTTTTTACCGCCTCCCAGTGTGGTAGTCCGGGCTTACTATTGAACCTGTAGACCGTTTGAATGGCAAAGCAAATATCTGGCCGTGTACCAAGCGTTGTATACATGAGCGAGCCTATGGCTTCATGATAGGGTACATTTCGCATCACAGCAAATTCTTTGGTTGTTGAGGGAGATTGCGCAGAGGTGAGTCTTGAATTGGGGTCCATTGGGGTTGACACTGGTTTTAGCTCTTCGAAACTGTATCGCTGCAAGATCGAGTTGATGTAGGACTGTTGGGAAAGCAGGATTTTTTGTTCCTCGCGGATTCAACAAACTTCAATTCTGAGGATCCAGTGAAGGTCTCCCATATCTGTGATGTCGACATATTTTGCAATTTCCACCTTGAACCGGTTAATCAACAGCGAGCTTTTTCCCACAATGGTGCAATCGTCAATGTGTACCAACACGATGATCAACACATTTGTCCTCTCACATCTCCTGTAAAAAACGGCTTGGTCCCCCTCACACCTCTCAAATCCTAGCTTCATCATGATCTCCACCAATTTTTGATACCATCGCCTCCCAGCTTGCTTCAACCCGTATAGCGACTTCTTCAACCTGTACACCAGTGTCTTCCCCTCTGTCCCATTGTCTTCATACCCTGGGGCCTGCTTCATGTGGATGACTTCGTCTTTTGTGAGTTCTCCGTTCAGATACGCAGCTTTGATATCAATTTGACCTGTTTCATAGTCTTCAGATGCTGCAAATGCAAGTACCGTTTGAATAGACACCAAGTGTGCTACTGGCGCGAATATGTCAAAATAGTCAACTCCTGGCACTTGCGAAAACCCTTGAGCCACCAAGCGTGCTTTGAAACAAATCACATTTCCTGCCGCGTCCTTTTTGGCTCTGAAAACCCACTTCAACCCCACCACATTTACCCCCTTTGGTGCTTCCACAACCTCCCAGGTTCTGGCTTCCCTCAACGTGTTCAACTCCTCCTCAATAGCCTTCTCCCACAATGGCCAATCTGGTCGTTTTCAGGCTTCAACAAGGCTTCGTGGCTCCAAAGCTTTGGCGTTGCCAACCTCAACCACAAATGCATACTCGTCTTCACAGTCTTCTGCAGCGGCTGTCTAGCTTTCGCTCGGTTGTTGTATTCCAGGTGTGAGTACTGATTTTTTTTTGTTCAATGACCAAGCTCCTGTTCCTTCCAACAGGTCGGATACCTTCTGTGACGGTTTTCAGATTCGTTTGGCTGGTGTTTCGGCATCACTATCCTGAGTATTGGGATGTTCATTGTCTACAGGTGGATTTCGAGGTTTTTCATGTGAGTCTGCAGTCATTTTGATGATTCCCATTTTGTGCTGCTCCTCCTCAAAACGGCTGGCTGACGAGTTGTTGAAATAGATGTTTCTCTCAACTGTCACTGACTTGCTGTCCGGCCAGTAGATTCGAGTGCCTTTCGATTCCTCGTCCATCCCCAGCCAGTGCCCTTCCCAGACTCTCCCACCAAGCTTTGTACCTCCTTCAATTTGCACATACACTTTTTCACCCCATTCACGTACCCCCTTCAAGTTTGGCTTTTGACCAAATACTGCCTCAAAAGGTGTCATGCCCTCAACAGCCTTTGTCATCGTTCTGTTAAATAGCCACACCACATGCCTCACCGCTTCGCCCCAGAGGAACTTAGGGAGGCCACTCGCATGCAAGATAGCCCGAATCCTTTCAGCTATGGTCCTGTTACGTCGCTCGGCTACTCCTGCTTGCTGCGGAGTGTCGTGGATGTTGAGCTTTTGTAGAGTGCCTTTGGTCTTCAGGTAATCGACGAAATCATCCCTCTGGTATTCTCCTCCTCTATCCAAGTTCATTCAATACTTTGATTTTTGCTCCTATCTGAGTGTCAACCCATGCTTTGTATTGCTTATAGGTCTTGGGAGTCTCGTCTTTTGTTCGGAGCAGGTAGAGATGCATCAGCTCTGTTTTGTCATCAATGAAGGTAATGTAGTATTTCTTTCCTCCCTTCGACTCCACTGGTGCCTTTCCCCACAGGTCTGAATGGACTTCCCCCCCAAACACTGCTGCTCTCTCTCCCTCCCTTAACTTAGGGACCAGTTTTCGCGTTGACTTGGCATAGACACATGAAGCACAGAAAAATGGATTGCCCAACAGCGTGTATTTGAGCCGAACTCCAGTCACCATGTTATCTTTGACCAGTTTGCGTGCGACCTCAGGTGACATGTGTCCCATGTGATGGTGGAACTTCTCCAAGGTTAGCCTCTCCTCAGCTGCGTTTGCCACTCCATCCTCATGCTCCACTTTATAGACCCCCAACAATGTTTTCTGTACCACCCCCACAACCTCCTCAATGTTGCCCCCATGTCTCTTGATTGTGCACTTTTGGCCACCAAAAGTCGCGGTAAACCCAGCATTGTCTAGCTTTCCAATGGATACAAGTGTGTAGGCCACTTCGGTAGAGTACAGGACATCCTTGAGTCATAGTTGGGTGGTTCCCCCTTTGCCATTTGGTAAGTTGACAAAGAGTTCACCCTTCCGATGGTGCTGAAGGTTTGCTTGTTTTCAGCACGAAAACATTGAGGAGCAACCAATTCAAAGTTCTCGAATTGACTTCTGTAAGGAGAGATGTGGTTGGTGCATCCAGAATCATACAGTTTGGCCATTCCAGCTGCCTGTACCAATTCTGCCATGACGAAGGCTTCTCCCGACATATCGCCAAACTCTTCAGCTGTGTCTTTGTCCTCCACCTTGTCCTCTGACTCATCACTTGTCATTTTACAGACTCCTTCCTCCTCAACTATTTCTTCAAACCTCAGCTCATCCTCAAGCACTGCCAAGTTTTCTTCCTCTTTGCTATCACTGGCTTCCACTAATTTGGGCATTTCAGCATAATCAGCTTCAATAGCCTCCCTAAACCAGTCCTCAATCACCATTTCCTCTCCAACCCAAGCTCCTTCCTCATCTGACATCGTTTTGATGGTGTTTGCAGTTCTGGATGTGGCATCTGTCGTGGTCTTTGGGTTTACAGTTGCAGGCGCCGTCAAACTTGCTTTGGTCTTCTTCGGTTTGGGGCACTTGTTCCTGAAGTGGCCCATTTCTCCACAATTCCAGCATTTGACCTTGCTCGAGTCCCTTCCTTTCTTCCCACCTGACTGCTCCGAGCTAACTGCTAATGCCTCATCCTGTTCCTCATCTTTTCCTTTTCCAGAACCTTGCTTATGTCTCTGTGCCCTTAGATTATGCCTCTCTGCCTCCTGTAACAACATTGACATCAATGTGTTCACGTCCATCAATTGTGATGTCTGCTGCATCGTCCAAGCTATCTGCGCTGAAGCAAAGTTGGATAGCGCATCCGGGAGTGACGAAATGATGGTAGACAAATAATCTTCATCGCTGATCGTTACTCCTACTTGTGCCAGCTCTTCCTTTTTCAACCACAACCCCCGCAGAAAGTCCTTTGCGTTGCCTTTCTCTGGACACCTTGACGTCAAGAACTTTGCCCACAACTCTGTCTGCATGTACACGCCCTTTTTTGTATACTCCTTCACAACCACCTCCCATCTCTCTTGGACTGTCTTTTTCGAATGGATCTCCATCACTGTCAAATCTGGTAGTCGCTGGGTGAGTAATGTCTTCACCGAACATTCATCCATAGCCCACTGATTTTTTGCTTTGGTCTCTTCCTCAGTAGGTTTGGCAGAGAGTGTGGGTTCCGGCGATGACCCATCGAAATGGCCCCAGAAGCCTTTCGCTTCGACAGCGTCCATGAAACGGACATAGAAGATGCCCCAGTTCTAGCCTTCGGCCTCAAGCTTAGGAATGGTTGATGGCAGGGTATCGGACAGCAAGGAGGTAGTTACAGTAGACATGGTTTAACCAGATAAACAACAAGCACGACGACAGTCTTTTCGAGTGGAGCAAGAACACTAGGAGTAGGCTGGATGACAAGACGACGAGATTTGTATTTTCTTTTTTTTTTAATTGCAACAGGTGGGGCCTATAACCTGTTAGAATGCAAAAGGAATAATAATTCACATCTACTACAAACAACAGTTATATACACAACTATCAGTATCTCAGTAAGCAGATACTGTAGCCTAACGAGCAACGAGATATGAGCATGAAATGAGTAAGGAAAAGTACTGCAATGTCCAAGTGCCAAATCACGAGTACAATAAGTTTTTGAGAAGTCGATCTGCGCTTACGGTTCCGATACATCTACGCTCCTTGTATCAATAGACGAGTGTCTTGTCCGTATTGCCTCAGGGTTGCCAACCGCTTGCCTTTTACTAATCTAACAATTGCTTCATCATTAAATAACAGTGCTCAACGAACACTAGATTCCGGTACTTCTTGACATAGCTTGTAAACTACTGTGTTATAAGGTTGTAAAATTCAAGGTGTTTATGAGCTAGAATTCTGGTGTGTCCTGAGATGGTTTGTAACTACTGTGTTGTTAGATAGCAAAATTCAATGTGTTTACGAGCTAGAATTCTGGTGTGTCCTGAGATGGTTCGTAACTACTGTGTTGTTAGGTAGCAAAATTCAATGTTTTTACAAGCTAGATTTCTGGTGCTTGTTGCAAGGCTCATAACTACTGTGATTTAAGGTAGTAAAGATCAATGTTTTATTCAGCAGGTGATAGACAAGCTCCGTAATGAATCTATCATATTGTGTATTTTTTATCAAAATTTCCTACCCAGATTCACTGCATGGCAAGTTTACATTATGGGCTGCTTTCAATCTAGCATTTTTGGCCGCTTTGGGAGCGGTGCAATCAAGGGCCTTTACTAACCACTGTGATCCCAGGTCTTGGTTCGTGGATTGACTCGGTGCTCGGACATTGTTCAAGTGCAAGGCTCCAGCAGTTCCCTCAAAAAAGAGCTCAAGAGTTGATTGGGGGGAAAAAAATATCCCCATGTTCAAGTTGGTATTGTAGAACAGTATCTCATGCCTATTGTCCTATCATTGTGGACCCCAGAGTTGCGTGTTGAAGACGTTTTTCTATATGTAACTTCGAAGTGTACATGTTTTATTTTGTTGGAGCCGGATGAGGAAGGAAATGTGAAATACGAACAAAGAATAATGTCGACCCTATAAGAATATAGAACACCAGATTACCACCTGCGAGGTGTCTTTGCAAGGAGATCGAAAAAAGGGATGAAACAAGAACAGGAGAAATTGATTTCATTCCACATAAAAGCATCTGACCAATCCCGAGAGCAGTGCCCAAACGCCCACTACCGGCAATATGCTGTGCTAGAGCCACCTGTATGGAACCTGTTAAAAATGTATAAGTGCTTGCACCATAAGATAAATAGTTTATAATACGTACCATAAGCCATATAAATGCACATATAGAAACTCAGTTGGATCGTCATGCAAGCGATGACAAAGGCATCCACTCTACCCGATATTTGAGCAAAATATCGCATAACTGGGTATAGAGAAAAACAGGCGATGAGACCAGGGAACGACACAATGTACATCTTCCTTGCTCCATACTTCCTGATCAGCGGACCAAGGACATTTGCTTGAATAACAGCGTTGATGCAACCAAAAGTGCCAAGCGTGACCCCAATTCTGAATGGATCCAAACCGAGGCCACCCAACGATATAGACGTAGAATAGAAAAGTGGTAAGAGGACTGAATGGCCCATATCGAAGAAAGACAGGGCAGAATAGTTCAAATAAATGAATAGAAGTCCACGAGTCAAAAACGGAGACGTGTGGCTTGAGGAATCGTGCTCGGAATTACTTGAAGACGAAGATTGGGAGTGTTCAGCTGTGTTGGTAGCACCATAGTCGTCAAGGCTTTCTCCATGATTGATCAACGAGGTGTTGGACGTGGCATTGGAGATTATTATATCATCTGAGGATAGATCATTCAGCTGGCGCCGTCCTCGTGCTGCAACAAGTGAGGGTAAAGTCTGAAGATAACATAGTAAATCAAAAATAATTCTGGAGTGCTTTTAAATCAATACCTCTTTTAATCCGAAGAATGAGATTACGAAAGCTACAAATGCGAGTAATCCAGATGTAGCACATGGAAGGAAATACGGATGCTCCCGTAGGTAATGTATCTGTCCCAAAGTTTCTGGCCATCTGGTTGCAGGATTGGAAAGAACACCGCCAATTGTAGGCCTAGGAGTATGGTTATTCATGGCCTCGAGAGAAGAGCACTATCGCGCCTACCCAATTGTTGAGCCAACGCTCCACATCAAAGGCATCAAAGCGTAAGCATCTCCAACGTTCGAAGCATCTGTCATCTGGTCATGTTTTTAGTTTGCGGCAAGCATATTATAAAGGATTTAGGGACCTCCGCGATCATGCTTTTCGTCACTCCTATGCGAACGCTAACATATGAGAGATAAGATACACAAAATTATGCAGATTTACACACCGATAATGCCATTGAACATACCCTGAAAACATCTCGAAAGAACAAGGGGTAAAAATGTAGTCGAAGAACCGAAAATAAACATTGAAAATGCCAAGCCAAGTGGACTCAAAAGCAAGACAGATCTACGTCCAAAGCGGTCTGATAAATAGCCCCATTGAATAACAGTCATGGCCTCTGCGAAGAAAAATGCAGATTCCTACACAAAAGAAAGAAATGATATACGTGATAATTCGGTGAGCACAATTTTTGAGGGAACAACGCACTATGATACCGGCATAATACCCAGTCTTATGTTCGTCCCCGTTTGTGATACCAGTCTCTCTAATGAATTGATTGATGAACGGATAGATGACCAGAGCCGTAACAGGTTCTGCAAACTGTATCAAAAGAACAATGAATATCTGGAATTTTGGTAAAGGAGTCGGTTTTCCCCAAGTTGACTGAATGGCTGCATCGTGATTGTGAGCATCATGAGCATCATGAGCCTGAGCATCGTGCGCAAAATTGCTTTCAACCGCAATCTGAGTCGACATATATCGACCTGCAGTAGCCGATGTTCGGATAGGACATGATCAGTTCAATATTACCTCTTATAAACCTGTTGTGACGAATGGGACCGAATGACTCTGAGTATGAGTCAAAAGATGTTGACGCGCAGTCAACGGCGTGACATCCATTTGACACATGCATTTTGACTGCTAAAACCCGGTAGAGGCATCATGGCGAAAGCTCTCTTCAGGGGGCTTCACCGCTACCCCAATCGCCTTCACTTCTTTGTATCGTTTGAGTACTCTACTACTTAGCTATATATAAAGGGAGTCGGCTTGTGCACTCGACTTGCACCCTCCATGAGGCCAAGCCGAATCCCTCCGGTGGCCCCGATAGTGGTAGTGTACAGGGAGTCGTTGACAGCAGCGTAGGAAACTTCTAGGGCCTTTGACCTGCAATCGGTTGGACATCGGTAAAGGAGGTTTCCCCCTAAAGCGATATTCTGCGAGACCATGCTAAGACGAGGCTGGACCCCGGTCAATAGCTGGGGAGCTCTGATCCCGGATTCGGACAAAAATGGGCCCAAAAAAGAAACCCCCCTTTTTGAAGCGCGATGACCTGAAACGTTCAAATCCGAGGTCAAGAAGCGTGGAAAGATTCTTTTGTCCAGACAAAAACCCCATTTTCGGGATCAGGCATCCTGATCCTAGTTCATCCCATGTTTTATCACCCAAGGCGAACACTGAGGCTTCGCCTTGTAGCGTCTAACTAGGATAGACGAGAATGATCCACAACAAAATTAAATCCCATGCCGGTCTTCACGAACTCCACTATCAATCTGTAGGTCGCAGTGGACCCGTCGTTCGCTGGATTCGATCAGTGGTTTTTGTGGTAGTGACAACACTACCCTTTATCATCGTGGTCACAGAAAGGTAGTCGTCTCACTATTGTGTAGTCATTACATACAAAAAGGGCCACTGGGCACACCCACGCTGTCAATACACTGTGCTGAAAAGAAATCACTTCTCAAACTCATTCAACACTTTGGCCGTGTTGATGAAGTTTGTTCTTTCTATATCCCAATCTATCGAACGGCGAAGGTCAAGGATGGGTATGACATCGCAAATTAGTATGCATTGACTGACCATCGTTGATCATTGTTATGTTATTGCGTATAAGTTGCAGGACATTTTTAGCGCCATTTTTGTAAGGCGGCCATTGGGCTAGAATATCAAAGGTAATCAGGCATCAAAAAAGCTGTTGAGTAAGATGATTTCATACGACCAGGGTTGAGGTCATTGACGAAGTTGATATAGAAGTCCCTCATTTGCGTTGAGAACCCCGTTTCTATAGCTGCTACCGGTGGTACGGGGCCGAACAAGAGCTCCAGTTCAGATGCATGTGCAACTGTAGTCAGCAAATCAGTGAGTAGGAATCAGGCGATCAAATGCAAGGCACATACCACCGAATGAAATATCATTTCCGGGGATGAATTCACCAAAGTAATAGTTAAACATGGTTTGAACGTGTGACCCATGTTGGAAGAGAAGCCTTCTTGGAGCCAAAAACATGACATCAGTGTACCATGCTTGAGCGCGATCAAACAGTGAGTCTCCAGTTGAGAACGGTGCTCCAAGCGATGGATCGTTCGCGGGATAGAGGGAATGGAACTTATCCAAAACGTCGGTTGTCAAAGAGCTGTTGTCGATGAGTAGATGTCCAATGAAGTTGTCGAAAGCAGCCGTCTCTGCGGTTCCTGATAGTCCCAGGTTACGGACGGAAACGCTAAAAGTCGCTCCTTCGTTGATCTTATAAAAATCATGTTAATGGAAATTCTTATATATAAAGCAACCGCACAAACGTTTGTACCACCAAGGTATGGAACATGTAAGAAGTCGCCAGCTTTGAGTCTTTCGGAGGCTCGAACAGGTATGAGGCTGTCAGAAGGGCCTACCGCAGGTTGCCACAGCTGACTGTTTAAGGTTGCTACAATCATTTGGTTGCTGATATTCATCAATGTCTGAAGGAGGTTGATAGGAGGGCGATCAAAGACTAGAAATTCATGCTTACATTAAAGGGAAGCTGCTGTAAACACGAAACAGCTTTTCGGCCAGGTGTACATCCACTTGCGGCCAGGAGACGAGAGAAAGGTTTTCCCGGCTTATCATAGGTGCTAGCATTCGGCGAGTTTTTGCTATTGTAGATGAGGCTTAGGAGTCAAGTTAATCAACGAAGGAAACATACAACGGCCCAACCGAAGAATCGGCAATTCCAGCACGAAAGAGACTTTGTTTAGAAGGGTATACAAAATGTGCTTCCACACTTCCTGCACCTGCAGACTGAATGAAAGCATGATATATCAGAGCTTGACGGTATGAGCAAGTGCGGAAATAGATACCTGACCCCAAATCGTTACCTGTGAACAAGCCGGTTCGATCAGAACTCAAGAGCTTTTGATGTTATTGCAAACGTACTTTGGCGGGGTCACCACCAAAAGCGGCAATATTTTCTTGTACGAAGGAAAGAGCCAACCTTTGGTCTAGTAGTCCAGCATTTAAATCTTTTGACGGTACATCTGCACTGGCCAGCTAAACGTCAAGACGCAAAGTTAGGACAGACAAGTTTACCAGATTAGTCTGGAGAGACTTACGAAGCCAAAGGTGTTGACTCGATAATTTCTAAAAGTCACAAGTCATAAAGAAAGATAATTCATGGCCAATTAAAACCGACGTACGCTGACACAAAGATGATCGGTTTGCCGATTTCAATACTTCTCTGCAGGATACCTGTCAGCAAACAGTTAGCCTCACATTTCACCGAGATTGGGAACCAAAAAAAATATGGCGCACCAGTTGGATCGTATGCTGGCTGCGAGGCCGACCTTAAATTCATTCAGGCTTGGTGATGACTTTTTTATGGCATCAGATCTCACCCAATGGTATAACCTCCTCCCTGTTGTGTCCATCAGTTTTGCCAGAGAGCTCAGAAAAGGCACTTACGTGTATCCAGAAGAGCACTGGCAGTTGGGCACCTTCCTTCAGCCCCTGTGGCCTCCAAATCTGGGCAGGAAAGTCCAGGATATTATATAAAAAAGCATTGACTGAATCTTTACATTGAGGAAAAGACAATCTTCGGCTATTGGAGCTCCGAGAACTATACCAGCAGGTTGAGGGCAAGCGTTTCTAAAAGCAGACGCATCCATAGTTGCGCTCAAAGCTTTGGTGATAGGAACAGGTGCTTTGAATCGAAGGCCTCCGACAGGTGGCAATGCGAAGGGTATCCCAAGCCACCTCTCAGTGCCGTTTGACGTCGATGACCCTCTGAATATCCCTGTCCTTAGCTTGATATCGATAGTACTCGGTACTAGAGACGCCTCTAGTAGGGTGCAACAAGCAACGTTAAGTGAAACGAAAAGCTGAAGCAGTGGTAAGCCTTGTGCAAAGAAATACTGTGATTGGCCCACACCAAGTAGAAGGACAAGTATCGCGTCCGTCCCAGTTCAGGTACGTTTTGTATCATGGTTAATCGAGAAATATAGAAATAAATGCCCCACGATATGAAAAAGGCCTTTACTCAGCCTTGACGCGGACGCTTGACGTTTGAAGTGGTCCGCAGACACCAATCCTCCACGTGGTCTAGATTGCAGCGCCCGCCGGGCCGGGATCAAGGACGAGTGTATAGTGTATGAACAATATAATAATATTGTTCAACGTTTAGCATGGAGGACCACTCGTCGGATTCAGAGGGTCACACAGCCTAATAGAATGAAATGTGCCTTATAACGTAAATTGTCACATTTTCCTTATAAGGATATGCCTAGAGCAAGTTCCTCATATATTCTGGCCGTCCAAACTACCAATTTCATCTTAAAATCCTTCAATTCACCCCCCATCCAACAAAATGAGGGAAAAAAATGCGGGAAACACGATTTCTGAGGGCAGCGGCATTATCTCCCTTACAAGGCATTGTAATACGCAAGTTACTTTATATTGACCTCAATAATCACGTTTCCGGCCGTTTTTTGTCACTACACTTGGAGAGGGGAGAAATTTATAACTTCCGAGATAAATTATGCAATTTTAACAAACAAAATGGGTGAACAACTCCCTCCAGGACAAATATATGGTTTTGGGCTCAGAGCCTTATAAGGAAATCGTGACACACTTGATTGTTACAAGGCACTTTTGGTTTTTCCAACATAAGAAGCACAAAGCGTGACAATCCACCATACAGACAGTAACCCGACGCACAAAAGGCTAGATATCATAGTCTACATGTCCTAGAATGTCCATGTCAAATCCTAACCTTGTAGTTTGAAAATTGAGTGAGATATCCGACTTGTCCAATTGAGGGGTCCGGATTATTGTACTGTCTGTTAGAGCTAACATTTTATTTGATTACTTAATCGGTACGCATCGCGTTCGACGCGTTGTTCTTGCTACTCCATACTGTGTACTTACCAAAAAGATGCCAGGAGCAAATTATATGGGTGGAAGACGGTACGTTCTATAAATATGTCTAGAAGAGTACGACAAGAACAACGTGACAAAAATGTCATAGGAATGCAGCGAAAGCAAGAATAAAGGACACCACTGGTCGACTTGAAAAAATATTTTTTGGCCAGCGCAGGCTGTATGCGCTGTCGAAAGGGCTGTCGGCCTCCAAACCAATGCAAAGATTTTCTCAGGGGGAAGGCTTGGGACTTGCAGACATATCACTCGGTCATGCCAGACAGAAAATCCCACCGAACGTTGTCACGGGCAGTTTCGTCCCAAGCCCTAAACACATTTCTCCGTGTACACCCCGTTCGCACAGACGCACAAAAAGGAGACTAGAAACGCATTCATCTAGTTCCAATATTAGCAAGTCTGCGGTGCTCGATGCCCTCGACGTTTCCGAACGTCAGTCGACTTTCATAAGTGGATATATGCGCTGACTTTCTGATCTGATTGTGTCCAATAGCTATGTTCTTACGAGGGGTTCTGGATGGAATCCTGACCATGCCTGATCTTGCCGGTATCTCCAGGAATCGGACAAAGCCCACTGTAGCTACAGGAAGACAAACTCGAGCTAGTGACGAATCAAGTCCTCTGCAACGGACAAAGAGAAAGGTATAACCAAATCTTGGTGCAATGAATAATCAAAGGTTGATTCATTACCATCGTCGAAAGCAAAATCCGTCCGACTCGTATGAGGAGTCAGAACCTCTAATCAGTGAGAGACCCTCGTCGTCCTCAAGATATGTGCATTCGTATACCTACGAGAGCATTTGCACGCCGCCCCCAAAGAAGTATACCAGCTCTGATCATAAGATTGCCAACAAGGAACGGACCGGAACTTTCAGGAATTTGCTGGTAGAGGATGATATATTTTGTGACTGGGAGAATACTTCCAGCTATCATCAAGACGATTATAACATGGGATTGACTGGTGTAGACGCCGATGACATTCATGACAGAGGATTTTCAGAAATCTCCAACGACGTCCAAGGAGACGTCCGATCAAGTCCTTGGTCCCCGCGAGATTATAGGTCCTCCCCATATAGCAATTTTCTCAAACACTCTAGTTCAAATTATTCGCCCAATTTAAACCTCAATTCTAGAGAAATCATGAACTGGAACGAGAGTCATACACGTCTTCCAACTTCCATTGTATTCCGAGGTTTGAAAGACGGCTCAGCTGAACGATCTATGGTGACAACCGCCTATCCTGTCGAGGAGCCGACAGTGTATGGGACTCTGTTCGAACAGGCTGATCCTTGGGACACCATAGGCCAGATTCTAGGTCTATCAAACATGAAGCCATCGAAAATCCTCGGAGAACTGATTAATGAATCGGCGGTAGTTGAGGCTCTGAGCCAGAGCCCGCAGCTATCCTGCCTGCGAAACGATGTTGAAGAGATCGCACAAGGGTCTGACTCTGAGGATGACCAGGACTGTTTGTCAGGAGACATTGAAGGCAAGCGGTCCTCACCCAAAGAATTACCGCAGGATATATTAGAAGCTCTGAAATCTCCGGACAGGATCATAACTGGGGTAGTTGAGTTCGATTCTTTGGAATGGAGTGCAGAAGAAGCCATCTGTAACAGAGAATCCACGTCCGTTCTATCTATTCCTGAATTACAGGAGTTGGACGGCCTTTACATGGGCCCTTCACTATTTGACGAGTTGAATGACGAGGACGCGTTTTAGAGGACGAAGATGTAGTAGGCCTTGTTGTGAATCTAGTTGTTTTTTGTTGTTTTTTGTCAGCTGAGGCAGAGCGTGCGAAGTTCGGACTATTCCTTTTTGACTCGGGTTTTATGGCACCGCTTATAACTTGCCTCTTTCCTCATCACCATTCAGAGCTCTACGCCACCGTTTCACCAAGTTCCATCATAATCGCCGGTGCTCCAAGATGTCTCTCTTCTCAAGTCCAACCCCAGCACCCAGCGCAAAGTCGTTAGCATCCACTGCGCTACGTAGCGCTGGCCTCATTGACAAAGATGCTCAAATGCGTGACGCCTCCGAAAATCCGGGTGGAAGGAAGGGCAAAATTCGTTCAGGACGGACGAGAGTAACAGACATCGCGAAAGACAGGCCCACGGGCACTCGTATGGTAATTATATTACTCATTTTCTTCACCACTAGATGGGAAGGCCAGTCTTGCACACATTTGCTTGGTTCTATCGCCATCCCTTTTTCCTTCGAAAGAATAACCAAGAACTTACCGAATCCTCGAACGTTATGCGCAGCAGTCCACGCGGCTATCAACAAATTCAAACGCAGGACCTTCAGATCCTCTTGCCATTCGTGGTGCCTCACGACCAACAGTGGCGGGTCGTCTACGAAGGAATGCAGTATCAAACACTGTTGGTACTTCCACCTCAGCGATACCAGTCCGCATAAAATCAAAACCAGTGGAGGCCTGGAGAGAGTTGGTTCAGAAACGTTGGAATCCTGAGACAAGATATCTTAACCTCGACGTAAGGTTTGCTGCTCTGAAAATTGATCCATTTACGGACCCCTCTCAACCTTATAGTCAATCCTCCAAGATGAAGTTGTGAAAAAGCATAATCTCAGCCCTCCAGGCTTCGGAGGAAGTCCAAAAGACGCCGCAGTAATATTCAAACTTGCAAGCCAGCTTAAACCCGAGGTATACCCTTTCTCTGCGCGGATTACTATTTTTAACCGAATCTTACCCTTCTATAGGTTCAAACGCTGTCTCTTGCCAACAACAACCTGACGGGCATGCTACTCAACCAGCTTTGTAGATATCTACCTAACATCGTGAACTTGTCACTGGAAAACAATAATATTCGTGACAAGAAGGAGATTAACATGATCGTTTCACGACCAGAAAAAATGCCACATCTTCGAGAGCTGATTCTGATCGGGAACCCTCTGAGAGAGCAAGCGTATAAGGTTGGAACGGGGGGGAAATATAGAAGGTATGCCACCTCGTCAATACACGTTACTCGTTTATTTAGATTCTTGTAGTGAAATGGTCCGCCGTTTTCCATCGCTGACTTTTCTCGACAAGGAGGTTATTAGCCAAATCTCCTTCGACTCGCCCCAATCTGCGCCTCCTAGTTTCCCAGTAGAGAAGCCTAATGCTACTTCTTTTCCTTTTGAAATGGGTTCCTCGTTTGTTACGGGAGTAGATGGCTCGCTTGTCAGCAATTTTCTCGTTAGGTAAGCTTCTTGCGTTCCTTTTTTTGTTTGTTGAGAAATAATATTTCTCTGCAGATTTTTCAACGCATTCGACTCTCAACGGCATCTGTTAGTCGACGCATATGACCCTTCTGCAACTTTTTCTTTCTCAGCCAATACTGCCATACCTGCCAGAGCTCGACTTGAAGGCTTTCACTCTTCCCGAGATATGCCCAACCAGCGGAAGCTTGATTGGAAAACTTGGCTCGACGGTTCCCGAAACTTGAGTCGAATCGGAGGTGACCCTCTCAAAACGTTGGAGAACCTGCATATGGGTAGCGAGCAGGTCATGAAGGCTCTAACGTCCCTCCCACCAACGAGACACGACATTGGTGGGCCGGCGGAGAAGTTTTCTCTCGATTCGTTTCCTGTCCCTCATGGACAGAGCATGGGATTACTTTTGACAGTCCATGGTCAGTTTACAGAAGGTATGTGTTATAAATATCGGATAGTGACGTATGGCTGAGCGCGACATCGGGATAGTTGGTATAGGAGGGATAAGATCGTTCGATCGAACTTTCATGCTGGTACCTGCACCAGACAATTCTCGGTATGTGCTTCACTCTATCTATAGTTATATTTGACACACGGTACCAATTGAGCTCACTATTTTCTTATTGTCTTTTCTAGTGCTAAGCTTAGTGGATGGACTGTGGTTATTCTATCAGACCAATGGATCATCCGTAGCTATTCTAGTCATGAAGCGTGGAAACCTGGTCCCATGTTGGTACAAGCAGTAACCAGTTCATCACATTCTGCTGTATCCAATACCACTCCTCTCCAATTTTCAATAACGTCCTTACCTCCTGATCAGCAAGCCGCTGTCGCATCGCTCGTATGTTACTGTTACCTCAAAGGCATTTTGTTGTTCAAAAACTCTACCTTTTCTAGCCGGAAGCTCACCGCAATCTCGTGCTTCAAATTTGCGTTCGGACTGGCTTGAATGCTAAATTTGCCGTCGATTGTTTATCGGGAAATGAGTGGGATTTGGAAAGGGCAATTGCGAATTTTGATCAGGTCAAAGTATGATACCGATTCCATCTTAACTATCTCACTCTGCTTACGTTTGTTATCCCGTAGGCAACTTTGACAAGGGATGCCTTTCTGTAGAATCCTTTCCCCACAGCTTTTGCATTACGCCGTAATTGCTATTTTTTTTTTACTCGCGCACATCTCGGAGAGGCGGTTATCATATTAGTATATATGCTATTCAATTTTGGGACTTCCCCTCAAGGCATATCGACATTCCATTCCTTCTAACCCCCCCATCTCATGACATATGCCGTCGTGGCTTCGATATCGATTCCATTAACAATTTGTAATATTACACATAATCCGTACGATCATTATACACAATATATACCTTCATACTATGGGGTATGTATCATCATCGCCATTTCTTCCTGTGAAAAGAAAGTTTCAGCTTGCTGATCGCGCAACAATATTTTCTCCATCTCCTTGGGTTCGTAGACCTGACCGGCGACTTCCGGCGACATATGGCAAATGCTTCTTCCACCAACGTTTCAGTGAAATTCTAGTAGATTTTAGTATAGCGCCCGTGACACTCAATAGCTGGACTGGAGCTTGAATTTTATGGCATGAGAATAACCTACACCGGTTTCTTCGGTATCAATTTGCAAAATCAGAATGTTAGAAACCTTTCAAGTTTCCATTCTGGTGATTGATCACTCTGGCGCTGGATATTGATGCCTAGAGGACGATAGAATGAGGGGTAAGTTTATATTTCAATGGACAATGTCCGTCGAATATACGGTATTTGATATTCAGAACAGTGAAGATTATACAATGTATTGTTGGCCTCGAGGCTAATTGTTCAATCAGGAAGTCTTTGTGGTGCATGCAGGGTCATTTGTCCATGGTTCCTGCGTCTTCACTGCCCTTTTTCTGATCGGTGGGAACAGTGTTCTGCCTCGTTTCCATTATTCTCCATTCCATTTTCGCTATACATATGTTCCCATCTCGCACAAGGTTCTGAGCTGCACTATCCGTCGTCACTAAACTCTTCGATACCGAGTTTAAAAAAAAAAGTAGTATTCAATTATCCTTACGCGTTCTCGTTTTTCTGGCTTTTGGGTTTTATCTCCTCATTTCATACTGGTACTTTCGCTCTGCCTCTTCAACACTCTCTTTTTCATCCTACAAAATAATGGACTGCGAACGTCATTCGCTCAACTCTGCTTTACACAGCGCCGCCCTCAATGGCGACCACGAAGCCGTCCATCGCGCCTTGCTTGAGGGGTCCGACATTAATGCACTTGATGCTGCTGGACGAACGACCATCATGTGTGCCGTAGCTGGCGAGCAGTGCGTGTCGTTCCCTTCTTTTCATGTCAATTGACTTATCCTGGATTAGTTGGCAAAATATGGACGCGTATGACGCGTCTTTCTTGACGTCAAACCGTCTAAATGCCATTAGAATGTTGCTCATACATCCCGACATATCATTGCTCACGTTGAACACGCCTCAGCTGTCCATGAACGGCGTTATCCCTCTTGGAATGGCTGCTTGGCTGAACCAACCTGAGGTCGTCCGCGTCTTGCTGGAAGAAAGTGCAGATTCCGTTTCCGTAGATGGAATGGATTCCCATGGAGCCACGGCTTTGATGTGTGAGTAAACTTGATTCTCAATTGAAGTTATAGAGCTTTGCTTATTCATTGAACCTGTCAGATGCCGCTCGTGATGGCAGTTTAGAGGTAGTCCAGCTACTCGTAAGTCCCACTTAATTGACTCTTGGCGTACCTCATCTAATTGAATGGATTCCAAAGCTCTCCCATGGTGCCCGACCAGACTTCAGAGACCGCAATCATCGGGCGTCTATACAATTTTCTTTGCGTTATCCCCGAATCCTCTGGCTATGTGAAACCATTGTACGCAGGCATCGATGGCATGAAAGTAAAGTATGTGCGCAGGGAACTTTCTCTAGTTCATTGCTTATGATATCCTCCATTCTCTAGTCCGCGGATCGAACAAGGTTGTCCCCAGGCTCCGAACACCTTGTTGATCTTGCAGCCTCTTCGATGCCTTTCTCCGATGACCTCGAACCCCCTCCATTGTCAATTTTTACACAAGAAGCCACTACAAGGTTAACTGCGACCCTCGTATCCTCCATCCGCGCTTTGGACTTGGCTTTCATCCATTCTTTGCTTTTCTCTCCTTCGGTACCAACGTCTTCGCCCCCCGATCTCTACCCGATGTCGGTTCCTGTCTTGGTAAATCTGCCAGATTCCAATGGTTGGAGCCCGATCCATTATTGTGCTGCAACTGAGGAACCGTCTCTGGACATCCTCGATGCGTTATACTGCGCTGGCGCCGACGTATCTCTTTTCACTCTCCACGAACAACAAACGGCGCTTCATATTCTTGCACACTATGCATGTACTTCTACAACAAATCTCGACCGAACACATTCCTTCCGCACTTTCGCTTTGCATTTAATTCAAGATCTTCGTGCACCTCTGGCGGCTCGAGATAAAAATGATGAAACCTGTATTCATATTGCCGCCGAACACGGCAATTCCATAGACCTGCTTATCCTTTTCCTTGCTTGCGATACAACTGGCGCTATCCGCGAATTCAAAAATTCCCGAGGGTATGTTTCTTGTTTCCCTTTGATGTTATGTGTTGAGATTCTGAACCATCAAAAAATTTCCTAGCATGACTGTTTTGGAAGTTGCTAAATCTGAGTATCTTCACCTGTTTAGAAACGGCAACATGCGCCCAACCTCGGCTCATTCAAATCGTACAATTCGACCTGTCGAGTCTTTTGCGTCACTTGCTTCTGTCTATATTGGCTCACAAACCGACTCATTATCTATTTATTCGATGAACCATTTCGACATCGATGGCACTATCCATCAACTTCTTACCAGTCTCCGTGTTACATCGCCCTCTGCTCATCATCGGAAAATTTCTGAACATATCAACTATTTAAAAGCCAGTCTTGCAGAAACAACACACCAATGCGACCAAATAATCCAACATTTTCGTGATCGGATAAACGAAGCGACAAAGGTGGTTAGCGACCTGCAGAAGAATGCAGACAGAGTCGACGCCATGTGCGATGCAGTAGTCGTTGCAACCAAGGGCAAGTTAATTTTGCGCAGTATTTCTCCCAAAAAGCGACATCGAGACTCTGAAGACTCCCTAATGACAGCTGTCTCCCGCGACGATATCGTTGGCTCTCGCCTCCAAACCCCCGATCCCGACTTTTCTCCTTGTCATACCTCGATAGCTATTCAGACTGTTTTGATTGATCACCTCCCTGCGCATAGGCCCACCACTCCGACATGGCTTGAGCGTCTCGTTCAACCACTTGATTCAACTACACGCAAAGATTACTTGAACGACCTACGAGGGGTCGAATGGGATCTTGAACAATTGCAGAAAAAGGATTGCTCCATAGCTTCACCATCAAAAGTTGCAATCAAATTTAAGCAACTTGCAAAGAAAAAGAGGAAGCTGGAGGAGAAAATCCGTGATGTTCAGCTCGAAGCAATGGTGGAACAAAAGGGTTCATTGTCTGGTACCTCCCGAGTTAAAGCCTGGTTGAAGCGGATGGTCGTTCCAGCTCGCTCCCCTCCTCGCAGGCTAGAACCTGTCCTTGATGTTGACGAAAATTGTAATGTTGGGCGTGAAGTCAAACGCTTGCAAGTGCTTCCAACAACTTTCGGCGATGCATTCGATGCGTCTATCGACAGTGCTCTTAAAACTTCCCAAGTAGTTCTTGAGGCCGTCCAGCGGGATCTTCAGAGTATCAATAAGTCTCTTGTTGCGGTAAAGTTTCCACTCCCCCTTTTTTATTGGTCAATTGATGTTAAATTTATTTTTTCTTTAGGCAGAACAATTTATTGGCATGGCGAACCACTCGGTATCGCGGGTGCAGCGTACTGTCAAAAGAGCCATCAAGGTCAGATTTTCTTCCCACATAGACCATCGGAAGTGTGCTAACAATACTATATTGCATTAAATAGAAACGACAGACCATGATCGCCGATTTAGACGCATCTCTCCTTCAAGAGGATGCGAGTATGGGCGCTCAACACTCCTTATCACCTACCTTTCATTTTTCTCTCTCTTCACGTCCGAGTTCGGCATCCATTACCACCTTGTATTCAAATAGATCCTCCGTCATCTCAGTTGCCGCCACCCTAACAGAACACGATGATGAGGATACTCGCATTATCCGTCGATTACTGCTTCGAAAAATTGAGGCTCAGACCTCTGGCATTTGGGATGAAGTTGACAACGTGACAGGCTGGCTACACATCGTCAAAGAAGCCGTCCGTGGTGTAAAACGCAGAGCATATTTGTAGATATGTACAGTAGTTGCCAAAATAACAATTAGAGCTGTAATTATAAATGTTGTATACATTATGTCGTATCTTGCATCTACATAGACCACAATTTTTTACCCGGTATAAAATTAGGATAAATAAACTACTTCACCTGAAACTCGTTTTGTTTGATAGAAGAAGAAACATCACGATCTCCAACCACGAGTGATATATTATGAGATCCATCCGTTGTAATACATACATGACTAACTGCAGCGAAGACAGGAAATGAGTAGAGAAAGTGCAGGAAGAATAAAGTTATCCTAAAGTCACTGTCGAGTGTCCTGCAAGTGGCGAGAAAACGGTTCGCGGCATTGATAATGAGTCACTTCACCACTAAAGGCATCAGTCTGGAATCAGAAAAGCGCAAGGATGATTGATACAAACCAGTAAAGACATACCGAGGAGCATGCACAGCGATAACACTGTTTCCCAATCGCTTATGACATTGAGGACAACTGAAGCAGAAAGATCAATGGTTTCCCGTTCTCCAACAGAATATTTTGAGACTAACATTCGACTATCCGTCACTTTCACCCGCCTTGACTGCAGTGCCATTAATTTTCTTGAAAGTTGATCATTTCTCGCCTTGCTTATTTCGCGGGTAACACGGGTGTCGAACACTGGAGTACGCAGAACTTCAATCAAAAACGATCTAATATCATCTGCTGTCACAAGGGGTGGTAGCAGTTGCAGAGTTTCTACAGCGTCCAAACGTGGGCCGTGTCGACTAATGAGTTCAAGCGCTGGTTCCAATAGATCTGAACTGATCTGCGAGGTTGGTCGAAGATAGAGCTTAAGTAGCGCCAGGAAGATATCACTTGTCCTTGAACCCGCCAGGTAAAAACGTTTGCAGTGCCTTGTGTGGGTCAGACCTGATTGAGAGATATGACAAAGAGTGAACGTACTCTTCTGCTTTCATGTAGTCCTGCAGACGATAGACGTAGGTTTGCAGTGCCTGGTCGTGGCGACCTAGTCTTCCTAGAAGAATGGCTCGTGCCTCGTAAAGATCTGTACAAGAATGAGTAAAATTCATCTGCTCCGCCTTATGCAAGCCTTTGTCATACCTGTGGATGATAGTAATCCATATAGTCGGTCGAAGGAAAAACATTCATTTAGGCTAATGAAGCTCAGCAATTTTTCATGAGTTTCTTTCCAAACTTCTAGAGCAAGTTTAGTCTCTTTGCGTAAAAGAGTAACCTTCATTGCTTACTTTCTTCATTACGTTTCTTTGCATTCAAAACCAAAGAAAGATAGAGCTCTGCCAATCGGGTATGAAGGGCAGCAGGCGCATCCCTATCTCGCTCATTGATGATATACTCGAGATATCTTGCACATAGTCTGGCATCGATGCTCTCGAGATAATCTGCAACAGGTGACTTGGGAAGTTCAACATCTTCCGATGTGAAAATCTTGTAATTCGAGTTAGCAAGCAGTAAAAACATTGGGAAGAATAAGATTTCCAACCTGGAAAGCCCTGTCTGGATCAAGGTTGAAGATCCACCGCGAAGATGTGAAAATTTGACCAATATATTCAGGTCCTAGTTTTTGCAGATATCGAATAGATGGGTCCAGTTTATCTTCCATATCAATCTCAGTTTCGCTCAGTCTAATTCCGTATCAGACAAAAGGCAAGAGAGCTGTAAAGTCACTCACTCTTTGAGAAGATTTAGAGCCTTCGCATGCATCTTCTTCCCGTGGTACAGATCTCTCAGTTCCGCATATTTCTAAGAGAATGAAGATCTAGAAGGAAAGAAAAGGAGCTAATCAACGAACCTTTCGTACTCGCAAGTCCTCCTCCACTTCCGAGACTTCACACCAGTTGGCTACACGGCATAACGACCCGAGAAGAGCAGGCCGTATAATCAGATAGGATTTGTATAGGGCTGTATCAACCACTTGCGCGAAACGTAAAAGCTGCTCGGGTGTTAGAGCTGACAGAGGAACATTTGGAAGTGCAAAAAGCTCGTCAATAGAAGCTTCTGATAGCGGAGAGGCAAGGTGTGACTGGCTCTCTGGGGTAATGTTCACAACCTCCAATGCAGCACCAAGTTTCGGACGACGATCTGCGAGATACCGAACCAATGTTTCTACTGATCTGCGGAGATCATCTGTTATAACTTAAGCTCGGATTTATGGCGGAAAATGGGAAAACATACCATGTAAGGGTTTCCGCCTTGCTTTTACTGAGGCCGAATCACCATCCTTATTGACAGAGGGCATGAACAAGCCCAAGCCCGTCCTTCGTAATCGGCCACCTACTGACCCAGTTCCGGAAGCAATAACTTCAATATCGGTCGTGGGTTTCTCTTGGCTTGGCGTGGCCTTATCATTTTCTTGCGAGCCATCTGATGATGCACGGTCCTCTTCCACTGGGCTAGGTCCGCCATACAAAGGTATCCAGCCTTCTTGAGGCACATAGAGCCGACCCGCAACGGATTCCGGATACAGGGCTACGACTTTGGCCGGATTGAAATCAAGGTCTATGAACGTATCGATGGCTGCATCGAATTTGGCAGCTCGGAATTGAGCAACAGCATTTAATGCCCTAATTTGCGTTCTTCTTTGATCCTGATTAGTGGGTCAGTGGATAAAGCAATTGCGACCAAGCGTGGCTCCCACTTTATCTGGAAGCAAGGCGCCGTCAACAGTTTCTAAAAGCGCAAGCGCGTCTGAATATTGACCGGCAATGACAAGCTCGTCTATTTGTTCAGACCAAGGACGCATAGAAAAACACCAGATAGAACTGCCTTCAATCGAAGCCGCGGTCTTGTCGATTGGGGTCGTCATCATGAACAAGGGGCATTCCACCGACGACGAAGATGTCATCAGTCGTACGCTTGCGTTCTGAGTCGTATTGGTTTCAACATGGTTGAATGGGAAAGGTATTGTTTGAGAGATTTGAAGCGACAGCGAGGATCGGACTTGCACGACCGTTGTGGAATTGAATGAAGGCTGAACGTTTATGCTAGTGGTTGGCGATGGCTCGAGGGACTGCGTCGGCACTGTACCGGCAGGAAGAGTAGAAAAGATGTATGGCTTGACGAAAGCTTGGTGAAAATAAATAATCATGGGCATGATCTAGGCTCGGAAAAGGAGAGGACCCACCAATTTCTTCTGGAGGCGCCGGCCATTCGATGGTTGCGGGCCTTGATGGCTTCCCATCAGTTCCAATGAACAGGCCCTCGCCTGGAGTTGTTCAAACAATGACAGATAAACTGAGGAAAACATATTCACCGTCTTTTCCAACTAATATCTCTGAATCGCCAACTTGTACTACTGAAGGCTTGGCTTTAGCACCCAGTCCCAAGGTCATATATCCTGTCAGGCCCGTCAGAGCATTCATGGCCGTTCCCGAACCTGTTAAAGGTAGAGGAGTTACAATCTCCACGGCTGACATCGTCGATATGGAGAAGATGGCATATTCAGTAGGTGAATAGGCAAAACACGCAGTGTCCTTGTTCAAAAACACGATCACTCGGGCTGAATGGGGCAATGGCGCTTCCTGAGGCCACTGAATTTCGAGTAGACAGACACAGCACTAGGAACAAACCTTGACTTCCTGAGGCTCTCCATCTTTCCACGAATAAAGGACGACCTTCCGCCGACATCCAACAAGCAACTGAGTTACAAGGGTTGGGATAGCTTGCGACTTCTTAAATTCGGTGTCTCCCGACTGCTGAGGATTAACATCTGGTTGTACATGCTGGAGACAGGAGTGTATTGCAAATGAGAAGGCAGCTTTTGCCTTGGTTAAGGGAGTTGGTGGTGATATGGATGGTAGCGGGAATAGCGTGACAGTGGCATCTAGGACACCCGTTGAGTCAAAGCCAAACATGAATTTTGAGAAATGAGCTACCCGAGAGAACTACCAATGAATTTACATCTTTAATAAGGCCTAGCTGTTCAATCGACCGTCTGACAAGGTTCTTCTTGACTTCAACCAGTTCAACCGTGCGTTCACCGCCATCTACTAGGAGATGATATGAACAATAACCCATTGCCAAGATAGAGCCGCACTTACGCGTACCCTCATTCAAGTTGTAGATATGCAAGTTCCCTGTTGAACTTCCGAGATATAGCCTGTCAGCTATAGAGGTAAACAGTAAGTATAGAATTGTGGAGGTTGTCAGCTCGGACTTGCCATGAACTAGTAACGAATCGAACTTTTCCTTTAGACCAGATATTACAACTTTGGGAGATGTGAAAGGGGCCATTCATAGCACCTTAATTATGCTATCTCAGTGGGCCAATTTGAAGCCTCAAGGACGTAGCGAGACTCAACGCGGCCCGCTCAGCAGAGTTTGGTAAGTTATTGGGTATTGTCACTAAGATCAAATAAGACAAAATAAAGGCAAGTTAAACTTAAAGTCACGAACGCGTCCCGTCACACTAATGTCACATTAGCTTTAATAGGATTTTCTTGACCCTCAACCATTGGTTTTAAATTGACATACAAC